>Ga0222670_1000263_pt1 | contig 23884 bp, 37 predicted proteins | sample AntAcemetagen732_FD_181148 | JGI IMG/M metagenome (GOLD analysis project Ga0222670, IMG submission 181148) | Saline water microbial communities from Ace Lake, Antarctica - #732 | ecosystem: Environmental > Aquatic > Non-marine Saline and Alkaline > Saline | place: Antarctica: Ace Lake... | reverse complement strand
TCGTAATGTCTATCTATTTTTATTTTTATCATTAGCAACTTTTACAGTAGTTATCTACCCATGATTTTAAATCACAAAGTTGTACTTCAGTTAAGCAATTATCTGTTTTTACTGTTGTAACGGTTATAGCTCTAACAGTACCAGTAGTATCAAATAGACTATTAAACATTCCTCCTATACTTAAAATATTTGGCACATTAGTATCATTACCCCATGATTCATTCCAAACAAACGTAAAATCATATAAATCTGTTGTGGTATTATAAACATAAGTTAAAAATATATCGTCTGCGTTTTGTGCATTAAATTCTGCAACAATAGCTTTTGAAATTTCTACATTTGCAATATCGTTATCTGCCCTATTAAATATTCCATTTACATTAAACATAAGAACTTTATTGTTGTCAAAACTAGTAATAGAACCGTTATTAATTGATGTGGTATCTGTTCCATAAGTATAAGCAGGAGAACTTTTATCAACCCATTTTGTAGATATTGTAGCTGTATACCACAGACTATCAGAAGCTACAGGATTACACATTAAAGTTTCTAAAAATATATTAGCTATTGTATCTTTATTAATTTGACATGCTGCTTCTTCAAGCCCATATTTCAGTTTTTTATCTGATTTATGAACATTAGTTGCAATACAACAAATTTTATTATTAGCATATTTTTGAATTTTAGTAGATGGCATTATTTACTAAGTTTTTTAGATTGTGTTTGCTTGTTTGGGCATGATTGTTCATTTTGACATGTACATCTTTTTGGTGAATAAGGACACCAATTATTCACGGTCGTTTTTGGGGATTTGTTTGGGTTTGAACGCATCGAATTTATTAAGTAAGTAATTCCAAATATCTATACCTGTAATATATCCTATATTTTCCATATTAGACCTAAATTCTACTAATGCTATGTAACCAGCAACTACACTTGTTACTGCCAACCACGGCATAAATATTACTTCTAAGCCATGTGCTAATATTATAGCTAACGAATAAAATAACATTTTAGTTACTGTACGCCCCATAGCACGAGAGTGTATTTTTTCACCACGTTTTTTAGCAGCCCACATACCAGTAAATGTATCTACTAATGTAAAAAAACCTACACCCAATAATAATGCAGTAATAGGTGTAAAAAAAGCTATTAAAAATGGTATACCAGTTCCTATCAATGCGTTAGTTGAAAATGCTTTAATTGAGCTTATTGAAGTTGGTATTATCATTAGTATTATTTAATGATGGTAAGTACAACTAGTTCTAATATAATATCATTTGCAGCAGCAGTACCGTTTTGTCCAGTTATAGAAACACTAATATCATTTGCCCAAGTAATACTTGCTTTAGAAGTATCAACTTCATCAGCTACACCATCAAATGAAATACTACCTTTAGATACTGAAGATGTTGCTCCTGAACGTAATACTATTAATTCAGCTTGCCAATTTTTACCGTTGGGTGCTGTAGTTGTTCCGTTATTTACAACAACATTACCGTCTACTTTTAATTTAATAGTTTTATTATTAGCTGTTGCTGCACATGTACCAAAAGCTTCAATTTTAACACCCATACCATCTGCACTTAATAAGGCTGCTCCTAATGCTTTAGTCCAAAGAACTTCTTCAGTAGTAATTGCTGTAGTAGCTGTAGCAGAGTATTTAGAATCTATTTTAGTAATTTGTGTAAGTTTAGTATTTGCTATTGAATTAGCAGCTAATCTAGCTTCTGCTATACTACCAGTAAGCTTAGAAGCATCTACATCATTAATCATAGCATCTAAGACCTTAACAGCTCCAATAGCTACTACACCTCCTTTATTCATAGTTACGTCACCAGAGAGCACATAAGTAGCTGCTCCATTAGTTGTATCACCTATTAAAAGCTTACCATCTGTTGCTAAATTTAATGTAGAAGGATCTCCACTCGCATCTCCTATGATAATAAGACCTTTTGCTAAACCTGCCATTTTAGCAAGTGTAACTGCATTATCAATCATTTTGTCTGTAGTAACTGCATCATTACTAAGTCTAGCAGCATCAATAATTAATGTAGCTTCCCAATCTGCTAAAATAACTACTACCCAAGCTTCTCCATTATATGTACATCTAACAATAAAGTTTTTACCTACAAGTGATTGTGGTATTGTTGCTCCTGCTATAATTACATCATTAGAACCTGGAGTTGCAACTGCTTCCCAAAGTATATCTATTTGTGTATTTTTACTTGGTCCTGATGAACCTGAAATTGTAATTACAAAATCAGCAACACTAAGTGTTTTAGTACCCGTTACTCGATACATTACATAAGAATCAGCTACCATGAAAGGAAATGCAGTAACATCTCCTGAATCAATGTTTACTGTACTTCCAGTAGTAAGTACTATTTCTCCTATATTTTTTTGTTTTATTGATCCCATTTTATGCTCTAAGAAGTTTAAATACTTTATAAGAAGTTACTGATACGCTATTACCACCACTTGCTTTTAAATAAGTTATAATGTTTTTAGTCCCACTATTAAGAACTATGGCAGCAGTATTAGCAGCAATATAACTATTAAAGTTAAAACCAGTGTTAAATTCTAATAATGACTGTGTACTCCTACCAAAAGATTTTTTTGTTTTGTAATTTACATAAGGAGTTATTTCAGCATTAGTATCAGTAACAATAAGATCAATAACTAAAGACAGTGCATTATTTCCACCACCTTGTATTAAGTTATCAAAGTTAAACATTATTTCATTATCAAATTCTACTTTTATACCGTATGCCACATCAGCAACAGGGTCACCAATAATATCTATTTCCATACGAATAATATCGTCAATAGTATTTACTGTATTAACATAAATGGGGGTTGTTTTAACACCTGTATATCCAGGGTCACTAGTAGTCATTGTAGCGTAGTCATGATCTACATCTAATACAGCAGTACCATCATCACCATCATCACCATCATCACCATTAGTACCATTAGTACCATTAGTACCATTAGCTCCTGTTAAACCAGTTTGTAATTCTATGCTTTCATCAAAGCAACCGTCTTCACACGCCATTGTTATTTATTTTTATATATATTAAGAACAACCACAATCAGCATTAATATTACACAGTTTTTGTAATCTTAATAGTGTTGCAGATGCTTCTGTTGAATTACATCCGTTGGCTTCAAATATCATTGTTTTGTATAAGTTATACATGTGAAAATACTTTAGTAATTCACCTGCATCTTTACAAGGATCTAAACCCTTCATCGAAGCCATTTTAGTTTCTACACAACATTTAATTGCACAGTAAACAAATATTTTTTTAGTTATTGAAGTAGCTGCTACTGCTGTAGTTCCTACAGTATATACTATAGTAACCCAACCATCTGTTAAAGCTACAGGTATATCAGCATAAGTAAAATTACCAGTTACTACAGAAGGTACTTGAGAAGCTACATCTGTTGTAGTAGTAGTCCCACCGCTTGTAATAGCAATAGTAGCTGCAAATCCAGTATCATCTGCATCTATAGTATCAGTACCCCATCCATTAGGATTAGTACTAGCATTATAAGCTCCAGTAGTATCTGTTATAGTTACTTTAGAGCAGCCACTTTTAGAACATACTTTGATTGTTGGTATTAAAGCCATTTAAAGTTTTTTACATTAAAAAAGGGATATACAGAACACCCTTTCGAGTGTCTGTATTCCCAATTTAATTATTAATTACAGTGCTAAAACTCCAGCAGAAAATCCTGCCAAAACCTCTAATACATCAGTAAGTTGCGTAACACCAGTAGCAGTTGCGTAATCTGGTGTTGTAACTGGAACTGCTAAAAGTAGTTGTTTTTTAGAAACAGTTTTGCCAAATCCAGTAAGTACATGCTCGTGATTAAGAGTAATAATATCATACCCTCCACCTGCAACAGCAGCACTAGATAATACATTATCAGTACTATCAAACAAGTATGGTTGACCCATTCTGTATTGCTCTCCTGAAAATCCATTAAGGAAGTTTTCAAGTTCTTGTACCTTAGTAATAGTACCGTTACCTTCAAAAGCAACTGCTGTAGCTACTACAGGTGTAGAACCAAAAGAAGAACTTAATTGAGATTCAAAACGTACTTTCTTATACTTAGATTTACCAACTCGGTAATCAAGTACAGTAGCAGTCTTAACATATCCCCAATCAGCAGCAGCTCCTTGAGCAGCAGTAATTACTTGGGTTTCATCTGTGTTAGATCGAGTACCAGAAGCAATCTGTACTTTTCTATCTAGTGTTAAGTTATCTCCTGAAACAGCAATTACTTTATATACATCATCAGTTAAGATGTTTGTAATATCTGTAGCTGCGATTCTAAGAAAATCTCCTACTACAACTAAAGTACCTCCGTTATAGTCTCCACCAGAAGCAGACACTAAATTAGAACCTTTAGTAATAGTTAAATCACTATCCATACAGTTAGCCGATGCAACAGCCTCATTACAAATTGCTTTAAATACAACTGGTTTTTGACCTGCTGAATTACTTACTTCTCTATCGAAGTTACGAATAAGAGATTGTACCATTCCTAAAGTAATTTCTGATTGTGTAGATGTAGCTAAAGATTGAAAATCTCCTCGTTTAATACGCTCATCATCAGAACCTGATTGGAACATTTGAAAGATAATTCTATCTGTATAAAGTTCTCCTGCATATGTAGCAATATCAGCAATAGAACCCGAAGTTCCGTTGTAACCTACAGTCTCTACTTGTTCAGTTGCTGCTGCAAATACTTTACGTGCTACATTAGACATACTTGATTTAACAATTACATCTGATTGAATAGGAGGAAGATTTGCTCCACGACTTACTGCTACTACAAATTCCGTAGCTGTTGCAGCAAGAGCTTCTGTAAGTCTTACTCCATGTTTATCAAAAATACCAATCTCCCCAACGTTTGTAGACGCTTTAAAAGCAGCAGAATTTATACTTCCTGCTGTTAGTGTTCCCGAAGGTGTTCCTCCAACAATGATTTGTTGGGAGTTATTAATTGCACTTGGTGCGCTCATTTTGTTTTTGTTTTTAGTTTAAAAAAATACGATATTACTACCGACCTAAACTTTTAGGATTTGTTAATTATTATAATTCTGTATTGTGTATTCTGTATGTTAAATGTAGTCTACCTACACCTGCTGCTGTTCCTGGGTCAGTAAATGCTCCTGAAGCGTTGGTAATTACAAGATCTGTATTTACAGGCATTGTATAACCTCCTGCTGCGTTTAATTTATTAAAACTAAAAACTTTGTCTCCCGAAGCACCAAAAGAATTTGCTGCTGAAATAGTTGTTGATACAGCAGCACCTCCAGCATACCTAATAGTAACATCTCCACCTCCACCATAACTAGCTGTGTCTCTGTCGTAAATTAACACTGCTGAAACAAAGTCTAAAGATTCCCCATTAAGAGTATCCACAATAGAAAGTTCGCTACCATTCATAGCTAAAATATCAGCTTTAGTAATAGGTATTTCAACAGTTACTTCAGAAACATCATTACTTTTTCTTACTATTTGACTGCCAATTTTAATTACCCATTGTCCTCCGTAAAACAACTCAACAGGAGTTGAGCTATTTAATTCTATAGGGATGTTTTCGTCTTTGTAATTTATAGACTCACCTATAGCAGGGTAAACGTATGCTTTTTTTGCATCTACATTCAATAACAAAATAGTTTGCCCCATAATACCTACGGGAAGGATTACACTATCTCCTTCTGTAGCCACATCAGTAATAACAGCAATTCTTTTTGTAATTTGAGTAGCGTTTGCTTGACCTCCCCCTGCATATGCTTCAAGAAGCTCTACCGACTCTGTGTTTATTCCTGTTGTAGTCAATGTTTTAGCTACAAGATTACCATCAGTAGGTTCGATTTCATTAACTACATCTACAAGATCATTAAACTGCTTAGAGTAAACTTGAAAACGTCCATCACCCTCAGAAGGTTTAAAATTTGTACTTGTTACTTTATTTGCTGTTTTACCCATTATTCTATTATTTGTTTATTTTCAAATGACTTTGTTTGAAACTCAGGTCTCCCCGTTGTTTGCATCATAAGTTCAACAGCTATATCAGCTATTTTTTCATGATTCATAGGGTCAAGTTCACAATAATCATTTATGTTTGTTAAATCAACCTGTTTAGGTCTTCTATAATAAGACACTCTATAGTTAATAGGAGTTGCTCCGTTAAATACTATAAGTTCATGTCGTTTTAAATTAGTAGCACTTAGTGCATTCGTAGTATTTGTACGTTCTCTATCAAGTCTCCAAAGTTGTTCACTATATGGTTTCTTATAGGGATTCTTAATATTAGCATTGTAGTAATCTTCTTTAATAGGTTTAACTGGTACACGTTCCGTTACAGATACGTTACAGATATTATTATAAGTTATACTACATTCTTCTTTTAATGTCAACCAAAAGTCCACGGGTAGTTCCACAAAATATGAAACTGCACCGTGATCCCCAGTTGTAAATGTTGATATAACGCTGTGATCTTTTAATTCAACTAAATCTTTACTTCGTTTTTCAGTTTCTTCAGCTCCTTTTTTAGCAGGATTTGCATCTTCATTAACTAATGACTTTACAAATACTTTTTGAGCCTTGTTGAAAAGCAATGAAAGATCTGAGTCTTCATACCCTGGAGCACCTGATGATGAAATTACATCATAACGTACCAACATATAATCTAAAATCTCAGCGTTTGTCATTATTTATTATTTGCTTTATCGACTTGATGTCTAATTACAGAAACCAAATCACTGTTACTATCGTTCTTTATAAAGGCTACAGCTTGATCGTTATCTTTACCCATCAAGTCACCTCCAGCAGTACGATAAATTGTACCATCTCTTAAAATTGCATTAGCTGCAATACCTTGTCCAATAAGTAATTTAATTTGCATATCTTCATCCTTAACAATATCTAGGAATCGTTTAGGAGATTTTTGAACAATTTTACCTACTTCACCTACAAGCCATTCTAGTTTAGAACTTGGTGAAACTCTTACGTTTTTCAAAAGAAACAATACATTACTCAAGCTATCTTTATCTTCACGAATCTTATTAAACTCACCATAAGCATCTCCAGCAAGAGTTGCTTCGTTAGCTAATTTCTCATCTTCATATTCAAGGTCTACAATCATATATTTATAAGAAGCTTTACCTCTTGCAGAACGTGCATCTGGTGCTACTAAATCTTTATTAGCCAGCAATACAGATCGTGTAATATAATCCATAGGATCACTTAAATCTAATGTAATTTCATCTTTACCTAATTTAATAGGTTTGAATCCACCAATACCTTTTTTAGTTTTCCAATAATTATTAGTTGTTTTATGTACAGAAAGATCCCCTTCTGAAAACGATAATTGTGGATGATTTTCAATACAAGATTGTTCTTCGCTTGTAAAAGGATTAATATAAGCTCCTGTACGTGAACTTCTAGGTAAAGTAATTGTATTCATTGCATTTTGAAACAAAAACTCAGCAGCGTGTCCAGATGGTAACCATCCTTTTTTAATTACTGGTACTAATTTTACTTTTTTATTTGGTAGTGCAAAAGCAGCCTTTTGAGGGGCTACTTCTGCTACATTACCATTATTACTTTCTTTTGCCATCTTTTTAATCTTCTTCTAAAAATTATTTACTACTTATTATTACCAAAGAATGTTTGGAATGAGTGACTTAGTTCTTGACGGATCATAAACTGCTGCCCCTACTGTACATGCTTTAGTGATGTAATACCCATCAGTTTTGTGACTCATTACAGTCATTTTACCTTCAGGTGAGAACGGATCTCTCATACCAGTCATATACCCCCAAATATTCTCTTCACCTTTAACAGTCATCTTTTGAATGTTAGGCTCTCCATTGGTTGTACCAATATCCATAATATCATAACGATAAGATTCAGCAACACCTCCATCTGGATGAAGAATTTTATTACGTTCTCTATCATCATACATAGAATCAACCTCAATTGAGAACTTAACTCCATTTGGTCCCATATATTCTAAGAATTGTCCTCCATAACCATAAGCCATAGAAACACCTTTCATCCCACCGTTTCCGCTAGATTTAAACATACGAGTATCATCAAACAATGGTACGAACAATTGCGCATGATTTTCAAGTGCTAAGTGAAACTGTACAGCTCCACGCTCACCTGTTCGTGCTACAAAATGACGATCATCAGTAGGAAGTTTTCCTTCAGACAAATCCATTAATACACTTAGCAACCACTCAATAGAGAAATCACTGTATACTTCTACACCAGAAGCTTCCATTTGCTGACGAATACCAGCTCCTTGCTTCTTAACGTAACCTTCGTTAGATTTATTGTAATATTCACCGTTAGTTCCTCTGTTAGAACGTGCAAACATTAATAGACGATTCTTTTCAAGACGATACTGACGATCAAATTCATAATCTCGGTAATTAATCCAAGTTGTGAAATCCATCAATTTACCGTCATTACCTTTTACTTTAAACTTAGTAGCAAATGGTCGTGATTGCATGTTTCCAGGAACTGTATCCTCCATACGAATCATTGAAAAAGAGTTTCTCATAGCAAATGGAGAAGTGTAACTAATTCCACCACCACGAGTATTCAATGTACTTGTAACAAGTGACCATTCTCTACTCCATCGTGTATTCTGTGCAAGCTCCTCTACTGGAACAAACAAGTCTGGATCTCCTGTAATAAGTTTTACCTCATACAACCAGTTAGTACCATCCATTGTCGGATCATCTTGAATTTGCAATGAATACAATTCGTTTTTATGACCTACGATAATATGCTCTGCTGTAAAAATGTTCTCTGCGAACAATAGATAAAAAGAAGTTACTTGAACTCCTGGCTCATCTCCTACTGCTACAGCATTACCATTCGGAATCAATCGAGCTTCAATCAATGGTAGATTTTTCTTACCACTTCCAATCAACTCCCATGTGAAGTCGTCATCAGTGTCAAGAACTTTAGTTTTATATTTTGACAATTGTGCATCAAGATCGGTTCCATAGTTTGTAGTATGAATCCTACGCATGATATCACTAGCCTTCTGTGGTTTTCCCTGATAGATACTATACAAGTGGTTTGCAGTCGTTAGACCAGACCAATGTTGAGCATCTGTCATTTGAAATGTTGAAAATTGTGGCATCTGTTTGTTTACGTGTTTAAATTACTGTTATTAAATTAAAAATTAAAATTCCATGTTGTCAAGATATGAAAGCATCTTAGCTTCCTTTTCTCTCTCGGCAACACCTTTTAGAGAAGCACCTCGTCCTCCCTCATATATCATATCATTACCAATTTCTTTTTCTAACTGCTGTAAAGCACTGCTTGCTTTTTGTTTACCAAAAATAGACAAGTCAGGCTTTTCATTAAAAAGACCTAGTTTGATATAATAATTCAATCGTGTGTCAAATAGCTCTGAATTTTCAGATCTCTTGTCACCTACAAAGTTTGTTAATCTACCATTAGCATCTCTACCAGTAGGTTCTGTCATAGCTTTTGCTATTTCACTTCGCATACTCTCAGGCACTTTGATACCTGGAATAATTTCTTCACCTTTAATGATTCTGTCTACAAGTGCATTTCTGCTTTCTTGCATTTGTGTTCTTTCTGCATTAGCTGATTCAACCTTACTTGCTTTACTAGTTTTAATTGTTTCTCTAAGGTTTTCAATAGCATTTCTTGCATCTTCTTCATCAGCACCTTCTTTAAAAGAAGCAGCTACCATACGTGAGACAGTACTTTCTTTAATTCCTCTTGACCGTAAGTCATTAGTAATTAATTGTTCTCGTATGTTACGTTTAGATTCTGTAGAATCATCATCGTCATCATCAGACTCTATAAAAGATTCATCACTAAGATTATTTAATTGCATTTCTGTGTTATGAATCTTAGCCATAGTCTCAATAGGTACACCAGCTCTAACAGCTTCTAAGAATTGCCTACCTTGATCATTTAGATCTGAGTATTCATTATTCTTAATAGTTTTACTAATAAGAGCAGCAAATTCATTACCATTTTTAACGTTCTTAATGTCTTCTTCTGTAAGACCTTCTAAAATACCGTCCTGATAAAGGGCAGAGGCAAACCTGGAGTAAACTCCATCAGAAGAAGAGAACCCTTTATCATCGGTGGACGGAGTATCGTCACTTCCTTTAGTTGAACCTTCTTTGTTACCTTCAACTAAACTATTACCTAATTCATCTACATCAAAAACGTCTTCTGCGTTTGGTGTAGGTACTTTTGTTTTTTTATCTTCTACTGTATTAACAGTAGGCTCTATAGTTGTATCTTTTACTTCAACATCAGCACCTTCAAAATCTACATCAAATGTATCGGTAGATTCTTCAATACCATCTATTGAAAATTCAAAATCATCTATCTCTTCTATTACTTCGCTCATCTAATATACAAAATTAACTCATTTAACATCGTTTGTCAAGTGTTTTTCACAACAAACAATAACTCTCTTATGCACTTTTCGGTGTTTTATTTTTACTCGCTTCTATCTTTTTTTCTTCTACTTCTAACTTTTTATTATTTTCTTTTGATTCATGTTCGTTTGCAATACCTAACTTTTCAATATCATTATTTAGCTTATCTGTCATGTCTCCAGAAGTAGTATCTTTTAATGCTTGTTGAATTAATCCATTAACTTTAGCAAGGTCAATATTACCATCTGTTCTAACTTGCTCTAAAAAAGCTGCTTGCTGTCCTTTAAACAATTCCATGTCTTTAGCAGTTTGAATTTTCATCTCTTCAATTTGTTTAGCTACTTCACCTTGTTTAGCTATATCATCACTTTGACGTTGTTGTGCTTCACTATCACGTTGGACTTTCTGTTGTTCAGCACTTTCAATTTTACGTCTTACAGAACTAATACTTGGGTCTGTTAGAATATCTAATACTTGACTAAAGTTTATTTTATCATTCTGTAAACCTGCTTGAGCTAGTTGCTGCATTGATTGATAAATCTTAGCGTAATCAGGATTATTACTAATTGAAATACCATGATCTATTTCTCTAAACTCATCGCCATCAATTTCTGACATTACTTGTGACATATCATCTAAAATATATTGTACAGTAATTGTGCGTCCTTTATAAGCATGTTTAGCAACCTCAAGCATAGCTTTCATTACAGATACTTTAATTCTATCATGAAAGTGAAAATACATCTCTGTAACGTGAGATGATTGTGTAACTGCTCTTTCAGTATTACCAACTAACTCAGAAGAACTAATAGTACCTTCTCGTTGTCTTGAAACACCAGAGATATTACCCATTTCTTCTTTTAAGAAGTTAAGTACCATCATGTTTTGCTGTAGGTAATTACCCATATCAAAATTCATAGGGCTTCTGTTAGCGTTAAGATTACCTGCTAATCTACCAGTAGCTTGTCCTTTTTGACCTTCTTTAAAACTATCAATAGGTAACCATCCCATTCTATCTGCATAATACAATACATCCTCAATCTCCATACCTTCAGGAATCATAGCCAAATCTAAATAACCAATAGTACCTTTATGTTTAATAATAGTTTCCCATTGCTTATGCATCATAAAATTATAATAGTAAGCATACTGTTTTAATCTACCCATAAGAGATGTTGTTGGTTCTCCATCCACCGTATAATCACCACCAACATAAGGACATAATGTACCTGTAGGATTTGACATCCCATAAGCTTTTACTGGAAATGGTCGCATTTTGCAATAAATATTTTCTCCAATGCGTGTACCTTCCCACCAATCAGTTGCCCAAATATACTTTTCTATTAGTTCTCCTTTTTGTACATTAGCAATATAAAACTCATCAACCCACTTATAAAGCTCATCACCTGTAGTTCTTTCATAATATTTACATTTACCAATCTTACGGTAAGACCTCCACACTACTCTAGTTACAAGTACAGAACCATCATCATCTACAAACCTCAATAATTTATTGCTATCTACCATATCAGAAGCTACCATTTTACCGTTTGTATCAGTAGCCATACTAAATGTACCAGCCATTAAGTGAGGTTCTTTACCTTGAGCAATATCTCCATCATCACTGTAAGAATCTATTTGACCCATGTTTTCAATCTCCGTAACCTCTTTATCTTTAAGGTCATCAAAATACATATCAATTACAGAACCTTTAGAATGATATCCCCATTCAATAATTCTATCGGCTTCAGTAATGTCTGGAGAATATCCTTTACGTACAACTACTACATTGGCAGGATTACATTTACGTACTCTAGGGTCACCACCTACAATATCAAGTGCATATACTTCTCTACCACCTACAAGCCCATCTAAGAACCCCATATTCCACTTATACTTCATGTTCTCTTTCTCAATCATATGATTAAGTAAGTGAGTTGCTTTACGTTCTCTTATGTCTTGATACTCAAACTTCAAATAACTATCAAATTCTTTAAGTTTTCTAGCAACTTCTTCTTCAGATAAACCAGAAGTTACTATTTCCATAAGCTGCTTACGTATCATTTCCGTAATAGCTTTTTCTTTTTCTGAAACAGCATCATCATTAATTACTTTAACTTTCCAATCAAAGCGTTTTTTCATTTCTTCTCCCACAAGAAGATTAATTTTACTGTTTGCAATCGGATAATGTTGTGGTTTAAAAGGCATGTCGTCACCTGCAATCCCATAAGGATCACACATTTCCATCATGTCATTAATGTCCAACGTATTGTTGTACAAATCCATGTTGGTACGTATAGCTTTATAGTCGGAATTAAATGCGTTACTATAAATACCATCATCACAAGCAGACTTTACACATTCTTCTGCCCACTTTTGATTTTTTTGTTTTTCATTCTTCTTTTGTGAAGGGAATGTTCCTGCTGTTAAACTCATGTTCGTCTTTGTCTTATTGGTCTTTTATGGTTATGCTCAGATCCAGAGCTTACAAATCTATCGTTTAATGACTTTCTTGTTCTTAAAAAGAAAGGATCTATTGTTTTTTTACTATTATTTTTACTATGGTCATCAAGGTCTGTTACACCAAACTTTTCTAAGTCTGCCATATATATTAATACCATTCTTAACGCAGCAATCCTATCGTAGTTTCCTATTTCAGGATCGTATGCAATTAATTCTTTTAACATTCCTGGAGATACTATAGTTCTATAATTACGTTCACCTTCTTCTTTAGCATAAGCTGCTTCCATAAGATATGAACGTATTAAACTATTACCCCAATTATTTACTGATTTAGTCGCAGTAGTTCCTTTAGCAGTATTACCAAACCCTATCTTTTTAGTAATCTCCATATCCCGTAAGATTCCTGGAGTATCACATAACATATAAGTAGCTTGTATTCTATCAAAGTATTGAAACATACCTTTCTTGTTATTCTCGTAGTTAATTCTTGCATTATAATACTTAGCAAGACGATAACATACTTCGTAAAATTCTTCTGCTGTATTTGGTCTACCCGTATATTCAGCTACAATACGTCTAGTTAATCTGTTAGTAACCAGTATACAACCTAACGAAGGACCACCTGCAATATCATCATCGTAAGGGTCAACTCCACATACATAAATATTAGATTGTACTCCTCCATCTCTTTCAATAGGATGTTCAAATATTTCTACACAACCCTCAAGTCCTTTGTTTTCAATTATAGGATATTGTCTTACAGGATAATTATCACTTAACTTCCATGCAATCTTACCAGATTCTACTGTAAGTTTTACTTTCCAAGTAGCATCGGTGTATTGTTTAGGGCTAGTTTCTACGTCTGAAAGATGTATTGTAAGGTCTGCTACATTAAATAAAGAACCTTCTTTACGCATACATGCCTCCTGCGGTGTAATAGACCTATCGGCTTTTTCTTGTGTAAGTGCGTTAGGATCTTTAGAACTTTTCTTAATAACTTCTCTACCTGCAAATGTTTCTATAAGTGCGGCTATTACATCTGAATTACCATTAGTGTCATAGCAACCCTCTCTACTCATATATTCAGGGCAGTAATAACCACATTGAGCACCTTTAGCTACTTTTTTATCAAATACATTAGGAATACCTAACATATTAAACGTAGATGGACTATAAAATGCTTCCTTAATACCATCAAAATCAGCTCCAGCGGTCCCACCAGTACCCCAAGCTACAATTACACCAAATACACTATTTCCTTGCTCTACAGAAGGTCTAGCAATACCTAATGTAGTTTTAAAGTGTGGAAACTTACCTGACTCTTCAAATAATACTAACTTAGCACGTTTACCCCTTGCTCTTTCAGGATCACCACCAGTAGTTACACCAATAATTTCAGATAATATACCTCTTTCTGTTTTAGTTTTAGGGTCTTTATAAGATGCTTTCTTATGGTCTTTTCTATCTTCGTAATCTCTTGATTTACGCCACGGAGTATTATTATCAATAAAGTTAAGTATATCCCAAGCTTTGTTGAGTATACCATCACCTAATAAATAATCTCCTGAAGAAGCAATAGCTACTGAATTACTACCTTTGTAATGGTAATAATTACGTGTTAAACTAGAACCTCCTTTATAACTATAACCTCTACCACGACTTTTTAAGTTAACTACATGATGACCATTCTGCTCTGCTTTTTCAATGTAATGAAACCACAAATAATCACTATCCCATGTGCGTGGAAAATCTCTCTTACGATCTGCTTTACGCATCTTCGTAACACTTTTAACTTTCTTTTGTTCTTTTGTTTTAATGTCCTCAGTAATTTGTATAGGACTATAATTTAAATACCAATAATGATACCCAGTAATCCACTCACCATCAGACTCTCTTGTATAACCATCTCTACAACGAATTTGTTCTTCTCTCCAGAAACGCATATACCTACTACCTTGATACCTATTGGGAGTTATATGAGTATATACACCATGCTTCTGAAAGTATAGTGCTCTTTCTCTAAAGTAATCCATATCAACCAATACGTGAGGATCAGTTATATTAACATCTATCCTACCATCAGAAGTCTCTTCTCGTTCATCATAGCTGTATGGTTCATCCCACCTCTTATAGTCGCTTAAACGTCTTCTATTCTTCTTAGTTTGATTAAACAAAAAAGGTATATCACGTACAGCTTCTAAAACTTCAGCACGAACATTATCATCCTCAATGGAATTAATCTTCATCATACTATCAAAAGATAGTAAATCTAAGAAGGGTATCTCAGAGGTTTGTTTCTTCATCTTCAAATTCAGCTTTTTCTCTACCTGCTTGTAATTCTAAATCCTCATCCATCTCAGTCATAACAAGTCTTTGTGTGGCTTGTAAGGCTTTAATAAGATTAGGCATATCTTTTAACATCATCTGAATTTTCTTCGGGTCATGTATGGGTTTATTACTTTTAAAATCTCTTTCCTCAAGATTAATGTTATCTAATAATTTATCTAGTTTTTTTTGAGCTTTAAGAGCACTTTCTAATGAGTTCATAGAAGGAGTTCTACTCATTGCTTTGTACTTTTCCATAGCAGCTAATACAAATTTATCAGGTTTCCATTTAGAGTTGTGAGGCATAATATCCAATAATATCTCAACTACTCTACCCTCTTCTTCATGTTGTATATAAGGAGATCTAACATCTACTAAAAAGAATATCAAAGACATCTCATCAACAGCTAACTCTACATTAGGTAATCTATTTTTCCACAAAGCTTTAAACTCCTTAATAGCTAATACTTGTGGAGCAAATTCAATACGACCTTGCTTATCTACTTCAAAAAGATATTTCATTTTTGTTGATAAAATATTTCGGCTAAATCTAAAGAATAAGCATCTACAAACTTCATATTATGTTTGGGATTCTTACCTCTTTCTGCCATACCATGTGTTACATTCATCAATTTATAATCTTTTAAATCAATATCATACTTTTTAGCAGTTTCAACTTCTACTTGATACCAACCTTCAGTACTAGATTTTAAACTCATATCACCTTCTAAAGGTATTGTAATTTTCATGCTTCTTTTATTGCTTTAAGTCTATCCACCTCACTTGTTTGGTCTGGGTCTAATTTAATACCTCTTTTAATACCATTACCCAAATTGATCTCTACAGTAGGGTCACCAAAACAAACTACGTCATGTACAGCTTTTATAAAAGAAGCAAAGTTCTTTTCTACTGTATTTCTTTTCTTACCATTAGACTCTGTATCTACTCTTACAAGAAATAAGTAGTATTTACCATCTCTTAGAACCCTTACATCACACATTATACTGTACCAGTGGGTTTCTCCTTTGGAGCTATTATAAAACAAACTATCGTACTCTGGGTATACCTTCATTTAACTATCTACTTCAGTTACTTTAGCTTTAAGCTTACTCATTTTATCAATCTTAACATACTCTGTAAGATCTCTTACAATAGTAGTTCCACTAGCTAACACATCATCTAGGTCTGGTTGTTCATCATAAAAATACATAATATCAACCTCTTGAAAGAAGTAAAACAGTTCTCCTTGAAAAGGCATTGTAGATTTAATTACTGTTTCAGCAGAGCGTTCTTTAATTGTAGCCCACATACCGTCTCTAGCAGCATTCACATTAGGACCTACTCTCATAAGTTCAAAACATGGCACAATAGAATCTTTCTTATCAAGACTAATTACTGTACTTTTTTCTTTAGGTTTAAGAAATCCTCTAGCAATAATCATACTACCACTTGGTGTAATCTTCATATCCTCAGATTTCAATAATGGTCTAGCATTAATTACAGCCTGTTTAGCATCTAATTCTGCTATATGTGCATCAATTACTTTCGCATCAATAGTCTTATTACCCTTCAATACTTCTTTATCTATTTTAATCTCACTTAATGTTTCTCCGTTTGCCCCTAAAATCTTACCCATTATACTTCTTTTTTTATGTTTATATTTAATTGTTGCATTAATTTTTGCAACTCACTTTTATTTTTGATAAGCCCTTTATAAATGTAATCTTTTCTAGTTACTACCTGTAAAATATTATTTTCTTCTTGGTAAGTTAAAGCACAATAATCATTTTCAAAGCACATACGTTCTCCCCAAGCTTTATCGTAATCGGGTTTAAACCCTAAACTTTCAATATCTTCTTTTGTAAGGTGTTTAACTCTTATTAAATCATTACGTACTAAATATTTAAAATTCCAGTATTTATTAGTAAAATCACGAGGGTCAGCAGTAGTAGTACTATCGAATACTTTCTTCTCAAACTTACCTGTTTTCACTAATTTAGTATCGAATATACCATTGAGTTCGTCTATATTATCAACATCTCTTTTAGGATGAAAATCTATTTCGTATTCAAACCCAACATGAAACTCCTCTAAAGTAGGTGTATAGTATTTATTCTCCTGCATCTACAGTTTCTTCTTGTTTCTTTTGAGACTGTTTTATTACAGCATCCATTACCTCTACATTCTTATCATTAAAGCTCAATCCCTTAGTACCTTTACCAAATGGATACGGATTCCACAATAATCTACCACCTTTCTTTTCCTTTAAAGCTTTCTTAACCATAGCTCTACGAATCTTAAACTCTTCAAAAGTTTCATTATCCTCAGTCAATCTACTTGGTTTCATGCTTCGTATAAAACGTACATTTACTTCTTCTCCATCATTACGTACAAACTTATGCTCACTGTACTCAATACCACTAGGAGTCTTCTTCAATGACTCTTCCTGTGTAAATACTTCCTTTTCACTCATCTATAAATTCTTCTAATTCACTTTCATTCTCATAAAGATCTACTAACTCATCTTGTTTATCTTCTACTACTGGGTATTGCATTGTTGATGTAACGTATTCATTAATTTCTTCTAATCCTACTACTACATCATCTAACTCACCATTTGTAAACACATTCAATACAAACCTCTTAACACTGCTCATTTCATAATTTCTTTAATTTTCTTCTTTTATTTCTTTATTTTCCATCTGTAATGCATATTAAAATATGTTTCTTCAAGTTCTGTTTCAGCAGATCTTAATGTTCTATTTATTTTCTCTAATATCCAAAACTCTCTTTGTGTGGGTAATGGAGCATTACTCGGATGAAGCATATTAAATATTTTACCTTTTATCTCTCCAAGTTCATCTCTTATATTTGTAATATTTTCTGCATAACCAGCTATTATAATATCATCAACTCCTTCTAAATCAATAAATTCTTTTTCTTCTACCATTTACTTCCTTCTGGATGTTCACATTCTTTATTCTCACTTCTAGTCATCATAGCTGTAGGGCAATTACATACTTCACATCTAGTAATACCATCATTCTTTAAAAGAGGACATTCCACACATATAGCTGTTCTACGTAAGGATTCAGCTTCTGTAGTAGGATTCCTAATGACATAATTCTTCCAACCACTAGCAATATCTTTAATTTGTTTAATTTTTTCATCTTTACTTTTCATGTCTTTTACTATTCTTAGTCATATGTGTAATCATTCCTTTGCTTGGTACAAACTTACCTAACCTTCTTAGATATATTACAGGGAATGATTCATAGTTGCCTTTCTCTGCTTTCTGCATCTCTTCTTTAACAACTTTAAACTGATTCGTCCATGCTCTTGCTAATACTGTAGGTGATATACCATGCTCTTTAGCTACTTTACGGATAATCTCAAGTTTGTTATCATCAATCATCTTTAGATAATGAAATAGTCCAAGTTTTGTGATCTGTTATGGTAGTACGCCACGTACTATAATGCTCAGTTTTTAGTCTGGTGTCTACTTTTTTATATACTTCATAATGAGCCTTTTTAACATCTATATTATCTCTACAAATACAAGTTCCTGTAGTAAATAAATCTTGTATACATTTATCAACCATCCTAGTAGTATTACCTACCATTCTCTCTTCTTTACTCACCTGTCTCTTCTTTTAAATTAATATTAAACACTACACTATTAGCTTTATCAGGGTACACTCTTAATACTGTGTGTAATCTATTGTCAGCATCAAGTAGTTTATTCTTCCTTAATGATGTAAGGCAGTTAGCAAATCCTGCTTCAGCCATATTACATTCATCAATCATCTTTAATCTATTCTCATATGAGAACAATGCTCTCCATTTCTTTGGGTTGTCAGCATCTTTATACTCACTGGCAATAACAGCATGGTTGTACATAACTGTTGCTAATACGTCCCTATCTTGTTTTCTTAATGTGCTTATAGGATTCTGTATTGACAACAATTGAATGTACAACTTAAAAAATGCTCTCTTGTCTCCCTTTAAATTAAACTCTTTCTTCATTGTTTGCTTGTACAAAGGTATGTCAGGTAACAAGTAATTCCTACTACCTTAATATTAAATATTAGGAATTTCTTTATTTTGTTCCTAATTGTTTTAGTAATTTAACTAATTCTGACTTGTTTTTAATAGTAATAGAATGCACCAATAAAGTTTCTATAGAATTTTCTTCTACAGAAGATTTAACTTCTACAACTGCTCTATCAGATAAAAATAATACTCCCAAATGTACCCAATAACCTTTATTGTTTAACATTTTAAACAATCTTGTAACAGTATCTATATCATATCCTCCCATACACGTAAAACCTAAATCCTCTATATCAATTTTATCAAGGAGTTTACAGCGTACTTTAGGAAGCTTATCTGCTTCAACGTACTTGACTAGGTCTATATGAGATTTATTTAAGTAAAATACTTCTTTAGACCATTCATTATTATCTTCTGCAAAGTATTCATATTTAAATCCACTATGGAACTCTTTTAAACTAGGTGTATAATACTTAAGATCTATAGGTCTAAAATTTCCAGATACTCTAATTATATGACTGCCTTCACACTTCTTTATCACCTCTTCCTTAGTAAGTTGTTCCCTAGAATAAAATTCAAATTGATCATAAGGAATTAATTTAGTTTTTCCGTCAAGTACAAAATAGCAATGTCCTGTTTTACTGTCAGAACTTGATTTTTCAGCATCTAGTGTTACTCTATACAAATACGGTGTTTTATTAAAATCTACCATCTCTCATCATCTTTATTAAACGTTATATTACCTTCATTTAAAGACTTATCGTCATGTGCGGTATCATGTGCGGTATCATCCTCTTCATCATCAGCAAAGTAAGCCTCTCTACACATCTGATGGAATACATCTGCACTATCCATTTCACACTCACCATCTCTTTTACCTACATAAGGATAGAAGCTTATAAGCTGTACTACCTCCTCTTCACCAAACCTATCAATAACAATACTTGTAAATATCATCTGTATTACAGGTGTTTCACCATCAGGTTCTATCATTTGTCTTTCAAAGTCTACTCTAGGGTATGTATATTTTTTTTCTTTCATTTATTTATTTTTAAAACTATCTTCCCATAACTTTTGTGCATAACCCCAATTAAAACCATTTCTTCTAGCTTTTATTTTAAGTAATTTTACGTTATCTTTTTTAATAGGTTGTTTACCCCAAGATAGTATTTCTAATTCTTTAATATGTGTTGCACACTTAGTACAATTATTTTCGGGTTCATTATGCATATTGCAATATATAATCAATTTATCACTCATTTATAATCTTTTAAAAGCATATCATTTATTTTTTTACCTAATTCACTGCTACAAAATATAACATGTTCTCTTCTTTTAGGAATACTATACATCATATTTAGCATGTCATCTAGAATAATTTCATCATCTTTATAAAGCTCTAACAGCATTGGATGAGTTATATACCCTTCGTTTAATTTTACTTTAAGAAACTCTTTAACTTCTAACTTATTCATCTATAATCTTTTATTTTATGCCATCCTATATCACTAGTAAATATTTCCATCTCATCAGGATATTCTTGGTTACTAGTTAAATCATCTAAGAAGCTATCAAACTGCTCTCTGTCTGTAGTACTTATAATCTCAAACGCTTCATGATCTTCTATTTCTTTTTTAACTCCTTTTCCCATTCATCTATATCTTTAATTACCTCTGGTCTGTTTTCGTATATTGATTTCATTGCATTTCCAAAGACGATGTCATCAGTAGATTTATTAACCATATCTTCTAAAAACTTTAAAAACTCTTCTTCTGTAGGTAAAGAAGAGTTTTCTCCTATCTTATCGTATTTAGCATTTTCTTCAATTTGTTGTTTCATTTCTTATTTATTTTATCAAATATAGCTCTCATATAATAATCATAAGTTTGCTGTAAAGGAATTAATCTTTCTATAAGACTTTGTTTATCTTTTTCTTTCATCTTTATCATCTATCAATGTAAATTCTCCATTACTCATATCTAATATACCGAATCTAAACGATTCTTCTTGAATATTCTGTTGTGTATTGCTGAAGTAAGCACAATCACTATACACCCAACTCCAAGTACGTCCTTCAGCATCCGTAGTAGTTATTAAATCACCATCTTTAGTTTTATCTTTCATATTATTTCTATTGCTAATACCACACCATTTACCACCATGTATACTCTATAATCATCTACAGCTAAGTAATCATAACTCATCGTAGCTAATCCTCCTTTATGCTCAAACATATCAGTTTCAAACATATCAGCATCTTCTGATGACATACTAACAGTATAATTCCTATATAAAAACTCAGAGTCTTTAATACCATCAGCATAATCACTACACAATGTAGTACCTAAGAATATTAAGTCAAGGTATGCACTATTTCTTTCAAATACATTCGTATGCACTTTATATTCATATATTTCTTTCATTACTTTTTTTTAACACCCATTAAATCCCAAGTATACTTTTCTTTATTATCAAGATCCACACATTATAATACTGCCTTTAACACCTTTTAAAGTAGGTTTAGCAGCTTCCCATATTAAACTTATACAATGAGGGCATTTATGCATATACGCTTCATCATGCTTATCCATCGTAAAAGTAGATGGGTCATTACATGTACATTTGTTATCTTTTTCTTTCATACATCAAAGGTACGTAAAATAACCGAGACCACAAAGAAATTAGTCATTTATTTTATTAACCTAGTAGGAATTATACTTAATATTACGTATTGTAACAGATAGTGGGTAATATTCTTCTAAAGTTGTATTATATACAGGGTAATTCCTATATACTATAGACTTATAGCTTAAACACAGCTCACTTCTCACTTATAATATATAAGTTTTAAGTACTACTTCTTTAATTGAGTCTAATTAAAAGAATAGTAGGTTTAAACCCAAGAAAGCTTACGCTAGGATTACTACTATTCAGAAAATGTAATTGATTTGAGAACTTTGAGGTAGGTTGCCTATTACTAGGGTTATCGTACTTGTCAGGTTTTAACCACTTAACTTACTCTGGTGTTCTGAGTACTGACTGCACCTCTTATATCATCAAGTTTAACCTATTTACACCTGTATACTTACAAACCAAAGGTATTAACCTCTCAAAATAAGTGCAGTGTGCAACAATAGAGTCAACTACAGTGCAAATATACAACATTAAAAGTGGTATTCCTAATTAATTAACATATCATTAACAAAATAATCCTTATTTAGAATGATTCTTAATAAGAAATAGCAGATAACACTTAATATAGTGAGCATAACAAGTGGTATTTGTACTTTATAATGAGAGTTAGGTAAAAATTATTTTTTTAAATTATTTATTATAAAAAATTGATTGTGTAGATATATACGACAGGTATCCCATCACAACTCCCAGGGCTAACTATTGGCAGGGAAAGACCCGTATGCCTTTATACTTAATCTAAATACACAACATTATGCCAAAATTCAAATTTATCGAATCATTGGATGCTAACGGAAACGTGCGTCCAGACACAATTGAAGCTCCATTTACTGCAAAGCTTATTGCTTTCAACATGCTTGATGGAGCACCAAAGACATACAAGTCTAAATCTACTGGTAGTGATTATCATATTGCTATCATGGAGTATGTAAATGCTTCTGATGAAGTTGTTACAAGTAACGCTAGAGTTCATGCTGGTAACTACATGTCTAAGGATGGTGAGGTTCGTATGACTACTGGTAGCAGCTACAACTCTACTGTTTATCTTACTAAAGGTCAACCAGTATTTATGGTAATGTCACATCTTCAAGGTGTTGGCTTTCGTAATGAATCTAGTGACTTTGGTGCAGACCCTTGGGCTTCAGTAGCTACTGTTGAAGCTGAACTTGAGGAGTCACGTGACTAATCACTAAGTTAACATTGAACTATTGAACCACATTGTCTCTTGATTGAGATGATGTCGTTCTTTGGTTTAATTGTTACCTTTAAATAGTTTAACATTAATACATTAAAACATTTAATCATGGTAATACCAACATTGATAGTATTGATTGTATTTATCTTATTAAGAGCTTATAGAGCTGAAAACATTGATTATTAGCTTACTACATAGTAAGTGGTAATTAGTAGGCTATAAGCTCCTTAGGGAGTAGTAATAATGATTACTGTATTATAGCTTACTTAATATGGTAGGCTTATAACAGCTTATTATAATGAGCACATTGAGTTTAGTGTTAACGAGAGAAATCCTGTGTAACAATCACTATTCTCTTTGTGCTTTATTAAATACATTTATTAACATTTAAACAATTAACATTATGGTAGCATTTATACTATTTATTATTGTATTAGCAGCTTTTATTGCATCTTTTAAAAAAGATAATAAGCTTACAGTAATCTTATTGTGGGTTTATGTAATAGTAAACACTTTATTTAGGCTTTTTGAGCTGTTTTATTAAAGAATACTTAATCTCTATTCCGAAGGAACATTGATTATATTTAATTGATAACTTATTGATTGTTAGTAAGTTATTAGTGTGAACTAAGTCTTTAGTTATATAACTAAGAGTTTAGTTGTGTGAGTGAGTAATTACT
>Ga0222670_1000262_pt1 | contig 23942 bp, 23 predicted proteins | sample AntAcemetagen732_FD_181148 | JGI IMG/M metagenome (GOLD analysis project Ga0222670, IMG submission 181148) | Saline water microbial communities from Ace Lake, Antarctica - #732 | ecosystem: Environmental > Aquatic > Non-marine Saline and Alkaline > Saline | place: Antarctica: Ace Lake... | reverse complement strand
AATGGAATTCTCAGTCTGTACTTCGAAATATCCATGCCTGGAAACTTTAGGTATCGCTGGTTCTCGCCAAACATAAGCTCCTCAATAACTACTGTCTTATCAATAGCAAGTAGGACTTCCGCTAGCGTCTTCTCATTAAATATTGTGTCTTCTGCTAGTGTGTATTCAGTTATTATTCCTTTAGCCAGTGTCTTATACCAAAGGGCCTCTGATTTTTGCCCCATATACAAAAAAACAGCCTTGACTTTTTTAGAGCGACAAGCCTCCAAATACAAATGAACCTGTGCCGTATTTAACTTTGGAAACAAACACAAACAATCGTAGCAATACAAAAATTCATCTTCTGTTTTGGCCTGAAAAATCATCTCCATTAAAGCCCTAATTAAACCAGAAACTTTTATTCTTAAATGGTCTATCCGCATGGTCATAAGACCCATTAAAGGTGGCAAAAAACTATTGGTAAAATAAGTAACTTCTTGCGGCCACTGGTAATTTAAAAACCACCGAGGCACTTTTGTCCCTTTAGCTGTATATAATTGAATCGCGTCTATTTTATGGGAATCCCTCAAAGGAAGGGTTTTCTTTTTGCTCAAATAATGAAAGGCCGTTAGCCCTCCTAAGTATATGTGCTGCTTTGCCTGATGCTGTAAAGCATACACCGCCCCCAACAATCTAGGCGATTGCCCTTTTCTCACCCAGGCCCCATACCCTAGTGAATGCAACCAATGATGGGTTTTGTATTGTTGTAAAAGCTGAGAAGAATATCCCTGAGCACTTAACCAAGCAGATAGATACACCACCCTGTGGGGTTGGGAAATTAAAAGGGTGTTTAATTTATTGGCACGACTGAGCATTACTTATAAAACTATGGGAAAAAGCAGGAAAAGATTTCCCCACATGACCAAGTGTACAAAAAATCGGATCATTTGCAGCAGTGGTAATCGAAACATGAGTAGCAGAGGTAATTGGATCATTAGCAAGAGCGGAAATTGAATCATGAGCAGGAGTGGTAATTGAAATGTTAGAAGCTTTCAATCAGAAAAACTAATAATGCCATTATGGAAAGTGCAACAACCAACATAAAAATCTCTGCTTTAGTCTTAGAGTAATTCCTAACAATAATGGCCCTTCTTAAACTTCTAACTCTAAAACCAAATACAATAGCTACTAATGGGATAAGAATTAAATATAACATATAAATAAAGTTATCTCTTATGGCTCTTTGTGATACTCCAAAAGGAGGAAGTGTGCATAAAATAGGATTATTGGCAAATAAAGTATCTATGAAAACTATTTACTCTATCGGGAAGGGGCTCAAACAAAAGAGGGATAGAAAAGTAAAAGAATAAAGGAGTCGTGAATAGTCTCATTGGATGGCTTTAAGACGCAAGACTTTTCTGCATGTCCGTGTGTTCGAGGGGGGGTATACCCTCTTTTTTTAGCCAAAAAAAATGGATTTAAAAAGCACTCAAAACAAAGTCATTATTTGCTTTCAAGCCCAAAAAAATCCATCTCAAAATCACTTATAAAAAGGGGTATATACCCCTTTGGTTTAAAGAAATATGGCTTTAGTTATGGGCAAAAAGACCTAATGAAGGGATCATGCATTTAGATTTTCTTTCTATTCTGAAACCAAAGCAAAATACCCACCAGTAGGATTGAAAAAATGGAAATTCCTAAAGACTTTAGCACCAGCGGATTGTTAAAATCATAGAGCGATACCGCTTCTCCACACAATAACATAGGGTGAATAAAAGAGATTAAGCCAAAGGTGATATACAAAGGAGCCATATCTTTTTCATTTTAAGTTGTTTTTGTCTCTAACTTATTTCGAATGAGTACCCACGAAAGAGGGAGAAGAATCAGTAAACTAAACAATATGATAGATATAAAAGTGGTTAAAAAATCATTGAAAGTTTGTTCACTTAGGGTCTCAGGAATGATTTGAACCAATTTAGAGCGGTAAGATCCCCAATAATTAATTAATGCATGGAAAAATATGACCAAAACTAGGCTGTTTGTCCTAATATTAACTACTTGTAGAAAAATACCAATACTAAAGGCAAAAAGAGTTTGGTTAATCACAGAAAACATATCATAACTAGATATGAATAAGTTGGTCAAGTGGGCCAATGCAAAAAGGGCCGACGTCACTAAAATTGAAAATAATAGATCCTTTTTAAGTTTCTTTAAGAGATAATTAAACACAAAAAATCTAAAAAATAATTCCTCAAATAATCCTGTTGCTAAACAAGATAAAACAAATAGTGAATGTCTACTTAAAGGCACGAATTCGCCATTTGCTTCATGCATTGAATGCATTTTGCTAATAGACAAAAAGAGTAAAAATATGCCTACAGCTAAGGCCCATAAGGTAGATCTTCCAAAGAATAGTAGTTCTTTAAATTTGAACTTAAAAATTACAAAACACAATATGCTCGTCTGAATCAGTGATTTGAAAATATGGTATGCTAAATAGCTATCTTCAAAATATTGATTTGGTATCTTAAACAAGATATTGATCAATAATAATAAAGCTACAATCTTTATGAGGTTCATATATTTTGTCAAATTCATTATTATTCAAAAGTTATATCAAATCCAATCTCACAATCATAAAAGTCCACACATGTACAGGGACTACTGATAGGCCAGCATGTATCCCAAAAACCTGTTTCAGGACAAGTAATAAGCCTAACTTTACATCCAAAGCTAATACTCCCCTTAAGCTTTTGGTTTCTGGTGTTTTCTAATTGACTTATTGAGTAGTTTTCATCTAAATATTCTTTTAGATTTTCAGTAAACTTAAATTCAGGACCAAAATTTAACTTTGATTCCGTAAATGACTTCATCTTATTTAAAGTTATCTTATTTATAGCAGTATATATGCCATCTCCTGCAATTTTATCTTCAAACATACCATCATCTGTATATTTTACCCCTTTAATCTTATATTGGGTGCTTAATTTAAAATGAGGATTGAAATTTTTTAACTCAATAATCATTAACTCCTCATCTACTTTATTGTATAAATAAGATGAGAAAGCTGGCTCAATAATAGCTACGGATTCATTAAATCCTAGCTCATCATTAGGGAACTTATTTTCATCTGTGGTACATGAAAATAATGCTAATCCGATTAGTGCAGTAAATACAACTTTTAAATAATACTTCATGCTATTTTATTTTTAAAATTTAAATAAAACTAACACTAAGCACTGTTCGTGATACTCCAAAAGGAGGAACTGTATGAAAAATAGGATTACTGGTAAATGAAGTGTCTTTGAAAACTAGAAATCCTTATCTAATAGGAAAAAGATTTAGAAAAATGGGGTGGAGAGTGACTGGGTAGAAAAGTGAAGGAACAATAAAATGATTGGGGTAACAATAAAGAGGGTGTTGAGAGAGAGTGACTGGGTAGAAAAGGAATGGTAGAGTAGGAATAAGAGATTGTGTAAAAAAAAGTAAATAAAGTGATTTGGTAGGTTTAAAGAAAAGGAGAAGTGATTAGACTTCTCCTTTTTTGTTGCGGTATTTTTTGTAAGCGCGGATGCCGAGCATGAGGAGGAGGGCGAGGCCGAGCAGGCCGAGCAGTCCAAAGATCCAGCCTATGGTGTTGCGGAGGATCACTAAAAAGATGATGGCGAATAGTAAGATGGTGGCGCCTTCATTCCAAATGCGCATGAAGGTGGCGGTGTAGCGGGGGCGTACTTGGCCGCGCTGGAGTTCGCGCACCATTTGGTGGCATTTGAGGTGGTATAGCCATAGGAGGACTACAAAGAAAAGTTTTAGTTGCATCCACCCTTGGGTGAGGAAAATGGGTTGGAGGTAAAGGAGCCATAAGGCAAAAACGGTCGCTAGTATGGCGGAGGGCCAAGTGATAATATTCCACAGGCGGCGGGTCATGAGCTGCAGCTGTGGTACTATGTAGGCCTGGGCTGCTGCGGGTTTGTCTAGGGCCTCTATATGGTAGACAAAGAGGCGGGGAATATAGAAAAGCCCTGCGAACCAAGTGATTACGAAGATCAGGTGCAGGGCTTTTATAAGTAAGTATGTGTCTAATGTGTCTAGGATCATAGACACAAAAATAATCAATTATTCTTTGTCATCGGCTACCGATAAAAAGGGCAGTCCTTTGGCGGTAAATGCCGTGTTAAAGGCTTCTAATTGCTCGGAAATGCTTTGGTTAAAGCTGGCCAATTGCACCTCAATGGCTGCAGTGAGCTCTTGTCTTACTGCCTCATCTTGCTCCGTTGGGGCAAAGTCATCTAGACCTACCAATGAATTCAAATGGCCCAATTTGTTGGTGAGGCGTATGGGGAAGTTCAAGGGGTCTTGTCCTGACCTATTCTGGGTCTGGTACAAGGCTTTCTCTACTGTTTCTAAGCTTTCCTTCATGTCCTTGGCCATGGTGTGTAGATCACTTACAGCAGTATCTCCTTTGTATTTTTTCATAAAGGCAGACAGCTTGGCGTTCACATCGCGGATGTTTTTTATGGCGTTGTGGGCGTCGTTAATGGTGGTATTTACCGCAGTAATGAAGTTGTATTGGGCCTGCATGTCTGCCACAGAGGCTTCTGCACGCGGGTCTGGCATAAGGCTAAAGTCATGGGTGGCTATGGTCTGGTCTCCCACGCTCATAGAGACCTTATACGCCCCAGGAACGGCTTTTGGACCATCTAGGTTGGCCCACCACATAATCATTCCAGGTAACAGCTCGGAACCAGTTCCTCTGGTGTCCCATACAAAACTGTTGGCTCCTGCAGTGAGGGTGAGTTTGTCTTTGCGTTCTTTGGCTTTGTTGCTGAAGCTGGCCAGTAAGTCTCCAGCGGCATTGTGGTAATTTAATACCACCGAATCTTGCTCCATCCCCTCTGGAAGATAAAAGTGGGTAATGACCCCGTTAGGCAGGTTGGTTCCCGCTGTTAGTGAAGCCCTTCCGCCACGACCTTTGGTCCTGTAGGCGTCTTTTGGATCGAACAAACGGGCGGTTTTGGCACTGGTATTTCCGGCAGCCAAGAGCTGATGCAGCACCGTGAGGTCATCTATCATCCAAAGAGACCTTCCCTGGGTGGCCACAATAAGGGCATTGTCCTTAACGGCCAAATCTGTGATGGGCACCAAAGGCAGGTTGTTTTGAAAAGACTGCCAAGCGCCTCCGTCATTGTAAGACACATACATGCCGTTTTCTGTACCGGCATACAAGAGGCCTTTTTGTGCAGGGTCTTCTCTGAGCACTCTAGTAAAGTGCTCTTTGGCTATACCGCTGGTAATGGTGGTCCAAGTTTTTCCGTAGTCTGAAGTCTTGTATAAATAAGGCGTAAAATCTCCTGACTTATAAGAAGTAGCGGCTATGTAACAGACCGCTGGATCAAAGGCAGAGGGTTCTACCGAGTTCACCATGGCCCATGTAGGCATTTGCTTTGGGGTAATATTGGTCCAATTGGCACCACCGTCTTTGGTGAGGTGCACGAGGCCGTCGTCTGAGCCCACCCACAGTTCACCTTCTTTTAAAGGACTTTCTGCTGCAGCAAAAATAGTGGCGTAATACTCTACACCAGTATTGTCCTGAGTGATAGGCCCTCCAGAAGACACCAATTTAGTAGGGTCATTTCTAGTGAGGTCTGGGCTTAAGATCTCCCAGCTTTGCCCTTCGTTGGTGGTGGCGTGTACATGCTGAGAAAAGGTGTATAATTTGTCTGGGTTGTGCTTAGAGAAAATAATGGGGAAGTTCCATTGGAAACGGTACTTCATACCCTCTGCCCCATAACCCATTGGGTTGTCTGGCCAAACATTAATTCCTCTAGTCGTTCCTGTTTTGTGGTTCACACGGGTGAGGAAACCACCGTAACTCCCACCGTACACAATGTCGTTGTTCTTTGGATCTACGGCAATGTGTGCAGACTCTCCGCCTGCCGTTTCTTCCCAATCAGGTTCTGAAATACTCCCCCCGTCTGAGCGGTGTTTTACGCGCTGGGTAGAGTTGTCTTGCTGGGCCACATAAATTCTATAAGGGAAACTGTTGTCTGTAGTGACCCTGTAATACTGGGCCGTTGGCTGGTTGTAGTAGGTACTCCAGCTGGCGCCGCCGTCTAGGGACACCTGAGCACCACCGTCGTCTGCCATGATCATTCTTTGGTTGTCTTCTGGGGCAATCCACAAATCGTGGTGGTCTCCATGGGGCGCGTTGGCCGTTTCAAAAGACTTTCCGCCGTCTGTACTCTTGTGGTAACGTACATTGAGTACATAGAGTCCGTCTGCATCTTGACTGTCTGCATATAATCTGGTGTAGTACCAGGCACGCTGGCGCAGTTTGCGCTCGTCGTTAATTTTGCTCCAAGTAGCCCCACCGTCTTCTGAACGGTACAAACCACCCTGGTCTTTGTTTTCTACCATGGCCCAAATGCGGTCTGCCTTTACTGGAGAGGCGGCAATACCCATAATCCCAAGCGTGCCTTTGGCAAAGCCTTTGTTGGTGGAGAGCTCCGTCCAGCTTTCTCCTGCGTCTGTACTTTTCCACACCTTGGAACCTTCTCCTCCTGAATTCAGGGAATAAGGGGTTCTGTTTACCCGCCAAGTAGTGGCATACAACACCCTGCTATTATTAGGGTCTATGATTAAATCTACGGCCCCAGCGTTGGCATTGGCAAACAAGGTACGTCTCCAGCTCTTCCCGCCGTCTGTACTTTTGTAAACCCCACGCTCCTGGGTGGGCTTGTATATATTACCCAATACTGCTGCATAAACCACATCTGGATTGGTTGGGTGAATACGCACCCTGGGAATGTGCCTACTCTCTGGGAGGCCAATGAAATTCCAAGTCTTTCCGGCGTCTATACTCTTGTACATGCCGTTACCAGAAGAGACATTCCCCCTAAGGGTCACTTCTCCCCCGCCCACATAAATGACGTTAGGATCTGAGGGGGCTACGGCAACTGCGCCAATACTCCCGCCAAAGAAACCGTCTGATATATTTTTCCAAGTGGTTCCTGCGTTGTCTGTTTTCCAAACCCCACCACCGGTAGCGCCCATATAAAATAGATTGGGTTGTCCTGGCACCCCTGTTACGGCAGCGGAACGTCCGCCCCTAAAAGGGCCCAGTTCTCTGTATTCAATGCCTTTAACCAGCTCCGGCGCAATGGCAGGGGCTGCGGCTTTATTTCTTCTTTGTGCTTGGGTGTCTTGGGGACTCAAAACCAAGGCCAAAAGCCCTAGACTGAGTAGGAAATAGTTTTTCATGGATTCGTTGGTTTATTAAAGAACCTAATTTACGAAAAAAACCGTTTAATTTCCCGCCTTAAAAAATAGCCCGTAATGAGGGTGGCCAATAGGTCAGAAATGGGAAAGGCCAGCCATACCCCAATGGTGCCCAACCACATAGGCAATAAGAATACCAGGGGAATAAACAGCAGTGCCTGACGGCTCAAAGTAAGTAAAAGGGCTGGAATGGCTTTGCCAGCCGCCTGAAAATAAGCTGCGCCAATGAGTTGAAGCGCAATAATAGGGGTGGCGGCAAATACCCAGCGCATAGCAGCAGGCGTGTTTTCTAAGACATAGGCATTTAAGGCCATGGTCTCTGGATCTGCATTTTTAGAAGAGAGGAACAAGGCTGTAATGGCCTCTGGAAATACCATAAGTCCTATAAATACTAGGGTGGCTAAGGCCGACGCGTACAAAATAGCGGTATTGATACTCTCGCGAACCCGCTGCATATTTCCGGCCCCGTAATTAAAACCGGCAATGGGTAAAAACCCCTGGGTGACCCCAAAAACAGGAAATAAGGCAAACATGAGCATGCGCCCCACAATGGCATACACGGCCACCAGGGCTTCTCCACCCATAGAAAACAGCAGGCTGTTCATGATCAGGTAAGTGATGGAGGTAGCGGCCTGTCTGGCCAGGGTCACAAAGCCCAAGGCCCCAATTTCTGAAACAATGGGTTTTTTAAAGACAAAATGCTTAAAACGTGGTTTTAACGAAGCGTTTTTAGACAAAAAGAAATAGGCTACATAGGCAAAACAGAGCAAATAACCTCCGGTAGTGGCCCAGGCCGCTCCGGCCATACCCCAGTCAAAGACATAAATAAAAACATAATCCATGAGTAGGTTTCCCACAGAGGGAATGATCATGGCCACCATGGCAAATTTAGGTTTCCCCTCTGCCCTAATGACGGTATTCCCCATCATACAAAGGCCCAAGAAAGGCACCCCGTATAAAACAATGGTATAATAGGTTTTAGCCAGCGGGTAAATTTGCCCCTGGCCCCCAAAGGCGGGTATAATGCCCTCCATAAAATACAGCCCCAAAGCGGCCATAGATACGGTAATCAATACCGTAAGGGCTATCTGATTCCCAAAAGTAGTGGTGGCTTTTTCATGTTCCCCCGCCCCCAAGGCACGAGAAATAATACTAGAACCCCCAATGCCAATGGCCATTCCAAGTGCAGCAATAAAGAAAGAAACCGGCAGGACCACATTAATGGCCGCGATGCCCAAAGCCCCAATCCAGTTCCCTACAAAAATAGAGTCCACCAGTACATTGAGTGACATGACTAGAATCCCAATAGAAGCCGGCACCGCTTGCTTTACCAGCAGCGGGCCTATGGGCTGTGTGCCTAAAGCGGCCGCAGAAATTTTAGACATAGGGCAATTCGCTGGTGGTTTCCCACTGCGTCACCCAATCTTTCATGAGCGCAACCCAGGCATCTGAGTCATTGAGGCAAGAGATGTGCTTAAAGCTTTCACCGCCTGCTTCCATAAATTCTTCTTCCCCTTCCATGGCAATTTCTTCCAATGTCTCCAAACAATCGGAAACAAATGCAGGGGTAATGACCGCCAATTTGGTCTTACCTTCTTTAGCAAAACGCTCAAATTCATAGTCGGTATAAGGTTTTAACCATGGGTCTCCAGCCAACCTAGATTGGAAGGACAGGGCTACCTGCTCCTCTGGCAAGCCCAGGTATTCCCGGACCAATTTAGTGGTCTCATAGCACTGGTGCCTGTAACAGGTATGGTGGGCCACCGAATTAATACTACAGCAGTTGCCGTCTATAGCACAGTGGAACTTGGTAGGGTCTGATTTTCTAATATGACGTTCTGGAATCCCGTGGTAGGAAAACAAGATCTGGTCGTAGTCAAAACCTTCCAATTGTTTTTTAATATGGTCTCCCAGTACTTTTATATAATCTGGTTGTCTGTAAAAGGCTTGCAAGGTCTGTACCTTCATGCTTGGAAAAAACTTCCTTTGGTCTTCTAACACCTTCACTACCACGGTCTCAAAAGAGCTCATAGCGTACTGTGGGTATAGGGGCGCCAAGAGCACCTCATCTACCCCCTTAGCGTCTAGTTCTGCTAGGGCGTTTTTAATGCTCATGGAACCATAGCGCATGCCTAGGGCTACTGGCATGTCTAATTGGTCCACCAATTTAGCGGTAAAACGCTCAGAGATCACCACCAAAGGGGAACCTTCTTCCCACCAGATCTTGGCGTAGGCTTTGGCAGATTTTTTGGGCCTGGTTTGCAGTATAATTCCTTTGACCAAAAGCGTTCTAAGCGCTTTGGGAACATCTATGACCCTAGAATCCATCAGGAATTCTGCCAAATAAGGCTTGACGTCTTTTTTGGTAGGGGAATCTGGAGAACCTAAGTTAACGAGTAATAATCCTTTTTTACCCATTATTCTACGCAGGCTTCTTCATAAGATTGGTATACTACTCTGATCAGTACCTCTCCGTCTATATTATTGGCTTTCTTGTATTGGTCAATACAAGTATCGTAAATGTCCTTGTTAAACTGCCCCACATAAGTAGTGGCTGCATTTTGCTCGTGGTTCACCACCAGGTCTAAGTTTTCTTTACATTCGCAGTTGGTAGGAGCTTCTCCACAACTGGCCAAAAGGACCATAGCGGCAAGGGCTAATAAGGCCTTTCCATTGTACATCATTTTCTTCATAGGGTTTCTTTTTTATGTAAACTTGAACGTAAAATTAATCTAATTTTTCAAAAGGAGAGTGCATACTTTTAAACTCTGGCACCAATTTTTTCATTTGTTTTACCAATGCTTCTGCTGTGGCGCCCTGAGCGGCCATCTCTAATAAAACGGCAATACCACTGGCTAGTGTGGCGGCTAGGGTTTCTTTCTTGGCTTTAAAAATCAGGGGGTTGTGCGAAGGCAGTAAATCTTCTTTGTCTGTGAGCAATTCTTCATAGAGCTTTTCTCCTGGCCTAAGGCCGCTATATTCAATTTTTATGTCCTGGTCTTCTACCAATCCAGACAGGCGGATCATATTTACCGCCAGGTCTTTAATTTTCACTGGGTCCCCCATGTCAAAGACAAAAACCTCTCCTCCGCCACCAATTGCACCTGCTTCTAAGACCAATTGACAGGCTTCTGGAATGGTCATAAAATAACGGGTAATTTCTGGATGGGTGACGGTCACCGGGCCTCCTGCCGCTATTTGGGCGCTAAAGATAGGCACTACTGAACCGTTGGACCCAAGCACATTCCCAAAACGGGTGGTAATGAGCTTGGTTTGGCCTGCCTTTTCCATACAAGCCGCCAAATACAATTCTGCAATGCGTTTAGAGGCTCCCATTACATTAGAGGGGTTCACGGCCTTGTCTGTAGAGACCAAGACCAATTGGGCCACCTTGTGCTCTATACTCAAATCTATGAGCTGCTTGGTCCCTAAAATATTATTCAAAATAGCGGCCTGGGGCTGCTGTTCCATCATAAACACATGCTTGTAGGCGGCAGCGTGAAACACCACATCTATGCCCGCTGGGTCCTGAAAAAGACGCTCAAGGTATTGGTGGTCTAATACGGAGGCCACATGGTAAGAGACCTTTCCTGCGTATTGGGCGCCTAATTGGTTCTTTAGATGAAATAAAGGGGTTTCTGCTGCGTCTAATAGCAGCAGTTCTGCGGGGCCAAAGGGCAGGAGCTGTGTTACAATCTCTGCGCCTATGGAGCCTGCCGCTCCGGTCACTAGGATGCGTTTCCCGGCATATACAGCCTTATTTCTGGCCAAGTCTATGGCAATGGCGTCTCTTTTGAGCAGGTCTTCTATTTTTATAGGTTTCAGGGCATTTCCCTGGGCCCCACCTTGTACCCACTGGTCCACTGAGGGCACGGTAAATACTTTTACCCCAAGGGCACTTAGAAAATCAAAAAGTTCTTTTTTACGCCCTACGGACAGCTTCTCTGAGGTAAGTACCACTTGGGCAATCTCTTTTTTGGCCACTACAGCAGCCAGGCCTTTCATGCCATATACGGGCAAACCTTCTATGGAGCGGCCTATTTTAGCTGGGGCGTCATCTACAAAACCAAGTACTTGAATACTACTGGAATTCATGAGCGCCCTCTGGGCGTTTAAACCATTGTTACCCGCCCCAAATAACAAGGTAGGGGTTTTCTCGGTCACTGCAATAGATTGGTGGTACAAAAGGCGCACTCCTACCCTATAAGCCACCAATACGGTAATGGAGAAGTAAAACAGCAGCACCAAATACCTAAACTCCAATCGGGTGGTAGCCCCGGTATAAAACCCAAATAAAACAGTGGCTATAAACAGCCCTGCCGCAATTCTAGATACATCTAATAATGAGGTAAAGCGCAGCATCATGCTATAGCCGCCCATGAGGCGTATGCCCAAAATGGCCAAGACCCCATACACCGCTAAATCCTGGTATTGGTTTATAATCACCGTAGCCCCATTGAGCTGTAGCAATACCTTTATAGCAAAAGCCAGCCCCAATACATCTAGGATGTAGGCATAGGTTTTGTTGTAATGGTTTTTGAATATTTTGGCCAGCAACATGGGCAGTAGGTTGTTTCTAATTGACTGCTAAGATACTATTTCTGTTGGAATTTTATTTAATGAGACACCGTCGTATCTCCCGCCACTTTAAAGAGGGTCCGCCACAGTATTTTTAGGTCCAAGGCCAGCGATTGGTTGTCCAAATAATGTTTTTCCAGCGCCACCTTTTCTTCTAAGGAAATACTGTCCCTTCCGTTAATCTGTGCCCATCCGGTAATCCCAGGCATCTGTTTCTCTACCCCTGCCGCTAGCCTGAGCGCCATAAGGTCTTCCTGGTTGTACAAAGCAGGCCTAGGCCCCACAAAAACCATCTCTCCCCGCACTATATTGATTAAATTGGGTAATTCATCTAGGGACAATTTACGGAGCAAGCCTCCCAAGCCTAATAAATACTGCTTTGGGTTGTCTAATAAATGTGTGGCTACATTGGGGGTATTCTTTTTCATGGTCCTAAACTTGTACAGGGCAAAGAAACTATAGTTTTTACCCACCCTTTTCTGCACAAAAAACACCGGCGCCCCGTCTTCTAAAAATATGGCCAAGGCCACCACTACAAAAAGTGGAGACAGCAGCAACAGCATTAAAAGGGCTATAAGTCTATTCATTTCAGGACTGTAAAAGCGTTTGGAAATCTAATTTAATAAGCTCCCAGGCTTTATTTTTATAACAATTGGGCGTAAAATCATTTTCCGCCACCGAAAAATCTAATAATTTCTCCAATATTTCCTCTTTAGTATGCCCATAAGGGTATCTTTTCATATAGCTTTCTATAAGACTTTCTAAAGAATGACTTTCTAGTATTTCATGAAGGTCCCAAAAGTCTTTTTTCCTGCCTCCTTGCCCCACCACTTCTAATTTCATTGCCGAAATTTCATTCACACAAGAAAATCTAATGCCTTTTTCTTCTAAAAGGTTAAAAACAAAAGGATCCGTATAAAATAAATCTAATTTAATACTATTCTTTTCAGTTGCTCCCACAAAATAGGAAGTTCCCATGCCAACAGCTCCTTTAAATGTTTTTTCTACATAGGGAAATAAAGCCTGCAGTACCTTATCTAGCATCTCAAAGTCTAAACTACCATAAGCTGCGTCGGTAAATAAATCTATATCTATAGACTCTCTATGCCCCAATTGTAAACTCAATGAAGTGCCTCCTACCAGCCTAAAAGCGTCAAAGGTGGGCTCTCCCATCAGTTTATTGAGTGCGTTCCATAAATGATCTGAAACCGTGTTTAAATATAGCTTCATAAACGATAGGTTTCAATATTTTGACGAAAAGAAGGCAAACGACTCTCTTTTATGAAAGGAAGTTCTTTTGAGATTAATTCTCTACCATAAAAAGTGAGAATTTCATTGATCTCTTTTTCATTACCCCTCTCGAGAACCCTTTGAATCACGGCCCTCTTTTGTTGCTCCCAGTCAATAGTATGCATTGAGGTGTCCCAAAAAAGGGATTTTCTAAAATGACTTAAATTAGGGGCTTGTTTTTGTTCTTTTAAAAGAAGTTCCTTTACGTCATAACTGGCCTGTAATAACATGAAGTAATCTGGTGCTACCTTAAAAAAATGTGCCAATTTAATAGACAGTGCTGGATTAATAGCCCGTCTCTTATTCAACACCGCACTAATCGTTTGCTTGTGCTCCTGAATAATATTGGCAAGCTCAGAGCCCTTAATACAGAGAATTTTTAATTCCCTTTTTAAGATAGCTCCAGGATGCACTCCTTTTATTTTTTCTATTTCAGGTAACATATCTCAATTTTATTCAAAGATAGGCAATCCCTAAATAGTAAACAAAAATGTTTACTGTTTAACAAATGAATCAAAAGTCTTATTAAATCCCGTTAAGGTACGCAAAGGCAAAGACTTTATTCCCAAGGCCTTTAAGAGAGGGCTGGCGTCTACCACCGCATTTTCCGTAAGCTTCTCCAATCGCTCGCTGTTCAATGGCAGGGGCAATACATCTCCTAAATTGGCCAATAATCTTACCAGCCCCTTAGGCAGATTCCAAAAAACCACTTTCTTCCCTGTAGCCTCGCCCGCCAAGGCTACCAAATCATTGGTGCTCAAAGCCGCTTCATCTGCCACCGCATACACCCCAGAAGCCACTTTTTCATTAGCTATGAGTTCCTTGATTACAAAACAAAGATTCTCTACAGACACAAAAGACCGCTGGTTTTCAAAAGCCGCCAAAGGCCAAACACCAAAACTTTTCACCACCCCAAACAGTACATTCAAATTCCCTTTATTCCCAGGACCATGCACCATCACGGGCCTTAAAATATACACCCGCTTTCCTGCCGGAACCTTTTGGGTCAATATATACTCCTCCGCCTGGTACTTAGATTGGCTGTAAGCCGATGCTGCTACATCCTTCCCCTCCGCAGCCTTAATGGTGCTCATAAACACAAAAACAGAAGCCTCAGAAGCCAGGAAAGCATCAAAAACTTTTTTAGTAAGCTCTGTATTCACGGAAAAATATTCCACAGCCACCGACGTCTTTTTCAAATCATGCGCCTTCCCTGCTAAGTGCACCACCGCAGCTCCGTTTTCAAAAACCAAGGGCTCCTGCTTTCTAAGATTTACACCCACCACATTCTCTCCCAAATAGTGGGATAAATTTTGGCCTATAAAGCCTGTAATGCCGGTGATGTAAACCATGATTTTATATGAATAAAAAGCAAAGATAAAACTTTCAACTACAGCCCGTAGTGCTTTTCAAAACTATATATCAGTTAACTAATGTTTACTGATGTTTCACGTTATTTAACGCTAAAAATAACGTATATTTAAGTGTAAAACACAGGTTAAATTTTGTTATAATTTTAATTTTTACATGTCAAAAAACATGTGAAGTTAGCTATATTATTTTCAAAATTTAATAAAAATGGACAAAATGGACACTGGTATTTTGGAAAAAATTATTTACAACATAGAATATAAAAAAGGTGATGAGGGGCTACTGCTTACTCAAATATTCAATTACATAAAAAGTGCACCTCTTAGAAGACTTAAAAGAAGTGGCTCCCTTGGACTCTCTGATAATTCAATAAGAAATTTAAGGCGCTTTTATGACTTAACTTCTGAGTTTGAATTTTATTTGGGAAGATCTATTGAGCTTAATTCACTTAATCATCAAGTAGTAAATGAATTTAAAGAGTGGCTTTTAACTATAAAAGGATATTCTTTAAATAATGCAGGCCTGCAGCTCAAACTTTTAAAGATGATTTGTAAAGAGGCAGAAAGAATGAGCATGGATGTTAATCCATATACTCGTCATATAGAATCTTTTACTCAAAAGAGTAAGGATAGGGTACTGCAGACCATTTCTTTTGAAGAGATAAAAATGATTAAGTCGCTAAGCAATTTACCTTCAACACTTGAAAATGCTAGGAGATGGATGTTAATTGGACTTTTTATAGGTCAGAGAGTTTCTGATTTATTAATTCTTAAACCCTCGCAATTGCGATTTATAGAAAAAGGCATTTATGTAGATATTACTCAGCAAAAAACGGATAAATATGTTACAATAGGAGTTGTAGATACAGATGTCATTCATATTTTAAAGAGAAATTTTCCTTACTTTATTTCTTGTCAATTATTTAATAAGCAGATAAAGCAAATTTGTCAGATTGCTGGAATCAATGAAATGGTGAGTGGGTATAAATTATGCCCAAAAACTAAAAGAAAAAGATTGGGGACTCACCCGAAATCTAGCCTTATTTCTTCTCATGACTTAAGACGCTCCTTTGCTACGAATTACTTTGGTAAAATAGAGACACCTATTTTAATGCAAATTACTGGACATTCAAAGGAGAGTACTTTTTTAAGTTATGTAGGCACTCAAGTAAATAAAGACACTTATGCAGATGCATTTATGAAAATAGCTGCTACTTTGTAGGGTCTGGACTATCATCCCACATTCCTTTATTATTCCTTTCAACTAGTTCCTCTAAGGTAAACTGATCCCTGACGGATTTAGTTTTAGGAAGTAGATAATTAGAAAGACTTTGGAGAAGTTTTACCCTATCAGACATTGAAAGATCTGCCTGGTGCATAATAAGATGATCTAGAACTTCTTCGTAAAGAATTTCCATCTTTTCTTTAATGTTTGGGTCTAATTTTTTAGAGAGACCACGCTTACTTTTTTGACCTGCAAACTTTGCTGTTTCTGAGTTAAATGCCATAACGCAAATTTACATAAAGAAGTAAGTTGCTGAGAATCAATCACACTAAAGTTTTCAACAAGAATCATTAATATATACTTACTGATTTTACATATGAAGAAGAGAATATTAAAAAAATTGATAATGAAAAAAGGATAAAAAAATTCAACTCTTTTATTATTTAAAAAATCATATTACTTCTGTTGATTTGATTAGAAGTAAATTTAATAAAACATCTTCTTCTTCATTAAAAGGTGAATTTATTTGTGAGATTATTAAAGGGTATGGTGATTTATTTTCATTAAGATTAAATAAGGAAAATAATGTAGGGGGTTTAACTACAATTAATGGAAAAACTACAACTACAACTACAACAATATTTACAATTGTTGAATAGTAATAACCATTTTAATAATATTAATTGAGTGTCAGAAATGACACTCTTTTTTTTGTCTCATATTAGATATTTGGGTGATTAAATAAGGGGTTATATCTTTATATTGGGAAGAACTACTATAGTTGTATTTTTTAACCATAAGGGTCCAACATAAAGGTAGTGAGGGAAGATGAGGAAAACTTTTGGGATAAGAATTTAGAAAAAGAGGTTTTTTAAATTTAATTCAATCCTTTTATGGGAATTCCAATCACTTATGGATGTGGGATTATAATTCTCTGTCTGTAATATTAAAAGATATTGGTTTCATAAAAATAAGAAGATGTGAATTCAATGATTCTGTAGATAAATCATTTCTCTTAGTAGAGGAAAAACCCAGATTTGAAAACTGTTTATCAATTGAGGTTTCTAAATTTGAATGATAAGGAATTAGAAGATATTATGATATGAATTGTTTAAGTTTTTTAATCTTATGCAAGAAAAATAAAACAGGATTAATTGGGATATTATTTATTTTAAAAGCTTTTAACTCTTCCTTAAAAATTATCAATTTACTTGAAATACCATTGTTACTGATTCCTCCAACAAGCATATTAACTAATTTTTTATCCAAATAGTAAGATGGAACTTTATTAACTTCTAAAAATCTAAGACATAACTCAAAATCACCTCCAATTTTAAAACTATCATTATAACCTCCTAAGCGGTCGTAAACTTCTTTTTTACAATAAAATGTGGGATGAGCTGGCATCCATGCCTTTTTAACTAATCCTTTCTCATAAGGTCTTGAAATCCAATTTCGTATTACTTTTCTATTTTCATTTATATAGTTCAAATTTCCGTAAACAATATCAGTTTCATTTTGAGTAAAAGCATTTACAATTTCTTGCACTGAGTTCTCATTATATAAAGTGTCATCTGCATTTAAAAAACCAATAATATCTCCTGTTGCAAATTTTAGTCCTTTATTAAAAGCGTCATATACTCCTTTGTCTGGCTCAGATATAAGTTTAGATACATGTGAAAATGATTTACAAATATCTAAGGTTTTGTCTTTAGACCCTCCATCAACAATAATATGTTCAATTCTATCAAATGACTGAGATGCAACAGAACTAAGTGTTTTTTTAATTGTAGCCTCTGCATTGTAAGAAATTGTAATAATCGAAATTGTCATGCAAACTAAATTGTGGTATTTTTAATGAAAATATATATCCTTGAAAGAAATACAAATACACGCAACAAATGTAAATGGTTTAGGAGCAATAAATGTTGCTAATGCAATTATTAAGGCCCTTCTTTTAAATGATGATGTAATAATAAAAGAAATACACTCAAGTAAAGATATAACCAATACCTCAAAATCAACAATATTTTCACTTTATCAAAGATTTCTTCCAAATTACATATCAAGATTTATTGAAATAATTTTTTCAAGATTCATTTTTAAAAACATCTCTACACTCGTACTAAGTGATATTCCTCTTAGAGGAATAAACAATCAAATCCTATACGTACATCAAGCTAACCTTGTAAAGCCTAAAGTAAATCATTTTTCATCTAGTAGTTTAAAATATAGAATATTAAGGTTTTTATTTAGTTATAACTTAAACTATGTAAAGTCAATTATTGTTCAAACCAATTATATGAAAGAAAAATTAATTAAATCATATAAAAACTTGAATTGCCCTGTTTTAGTTTTACCCCTACCACCTATTAATATAAAACAAGATAACTGGGAGAATAAAATCGAAAAACAAATTAAACTTATATACCCAGCTAGTTTTTATCCTCATAAAAATCATGACTTTTTATACAAGCTTGAAAAACACACAAATAATTATGAAATATGGGTGACATTAGAAGATAAAGACTTTCAAAGGTATAAGCATTTAAAGTTTGTTAAAAATTTGGGTTTACTAAGTCATAAGGAAGTAATTCGTAAATATAAAGAAGCTAATGCACTCGTAAATTTTTCAAATTTAGAAAGCTTCTGTTTGCCATTAGTAGAATCAATTTATCTTAATATTCCAATTTTAACTATTGATAGAGATTACTCTAGGTGGATGTGTGAAGATTTTGCTTACTACTTTAAAGACACGAAATCTTTTATACAAAGTTTAAATAATCTTGAGAGAGATCTTAAGGCTGACAAATTGAAACCTCTTTATAAAGCAAAAAATAAGTTTAGATTCACTTGGAATGATGTAGCAAATAAAATAATTAGTGCCATTTAACTTAGGTAACTATTAACTTGTTGTTTATCTTTTTTTACGATAAAATCTTTGGAAATATTATTTTTTAAAAATTGATAATTTTTGTCAGTTATATCAATTAATATATTGTGTAATTCTTGTTCGTTGGCTGGATCAAAAATATAGCCATTAACATTATTTTTTACTAAATCAACAGATCCACATTTATCACTAATTATAACTGGCAATCCATTATAAAAAGCCTCTTCAACTACTAATCCCCATGTTTCACCATAACTTGGTAGAATTAGAAAATTGTATTTAGAAAAATACTTTGTAAGATCTTTGTTATTAACGCTACCTACAAATTTAATGTTCCTGCCTGACAATGACTTTAATTCATCTTCAATAGGACCAATCCCAATTAAAGTTAAACTTAGATGTGGTAATTTATTAAATACATTAATTAAAAAATTAAGGTTTTTAACTTTTGATAACCTTCCGACGTATAAAAACTGCTTTTGATAATTTTCAAGTGGTTTAGATTTTAAATTGTAATTAATTAAACCCACTCCTCTTGTTTTTAAAATTTGACCTTTAAAATTTAAGCTTTTAAGAAGTTTTATGTGGTTGTCACCTGATGCGTATACTTTTGAAATTCTTTTTAAGAAAAACTTTTTAATAAAGCCTTTAAAACCTGCTGAACTACTCTCAAATGCTGATGACTCCAATACTAAAGACATTTTTTTTTTTTTGAAAAATAAAATCACTAGCCAAAATTCGATAAGGTCCCAACCGCTAATTATTATCTCCTTTGATCTTTGATTAGAAAGCTTTCTAATAAGCCTTAAACTACTTAAAAATTTTGAACGATCCTGAAAACTAAGTGAATTGACAAACCAATGATCAAAATTCATTTCTGAAGGAACAAAATCTTTAGCTCTTTGTTCAGTTGTGCTATTACCTAAAAACCAAACAGATATATCTTTACTCTTAGCAATTTCATTGTATAGATTTACTTTATAAAAAGCAGGTAAATGTGTAATGAAAATAGTTCTAATCATTTTTAATTTTTTTAGCTATAAAGCCTTTTGTATAAATTAGGATAAGACATAGGGAAAAACTAATTGCAAATTTTATAATGTAATTTTCAGACATAAAATGAGCTACATTGTTTGTGTAGGGATGCCATAAAAAAATAGACAAAGAATTAGCGCCAATAAAAGATATACCCCTGATTTTATAATTATAAAAATTAAAAACAGTAAATAATAAAATTGAAATTGAGCATGCCCATAAAAAGTTAATCAAAACTGAATCAAAGAATTTAGTTGATTGATTTAAATGAGGTAAACCGTTGAATATTAATATTAAAGCTAAAATAACAATTAAAAAAATTGATGCTTTTTTTCTAAAAAATAAGTTATGATTGTTAAATAAATAATACCCTAAGAAAATAAATGGCACAGAAATAAAACCATCATCTATCGCAAAAGGAAAATTAAAATTAAAACCAATCAAAAAAACAATTAACACAGATAATAATCTTAAAAATATAGTGTTCTGATATTTTAGTATAGTTAGAACAACTAGCCTTCCAATGAAAAGAGCTGGAAAAAACCAAAGAACAAAAGCATAAGTCCCTTCTAAATTGGAGTAATCCATAAAAATTAAAGCATTTATTAAGTCCTCGATTATAATTTGATCTCTATTTAAATAAAATCTTTTTATAAACTCGACAAAAAATCCAATTGCTAAATAGATTATAAATGGAGTGAATATTTTTTTTATTGATTTTAGCACTTCCATTTTAAGATCATTTGATGGTTTGATGAAAAATCCAGAAATGATGAAAAAAAGAGGCATGTGAAAAGAGTAAATGAATTCCGTAAAAGGAGAACTAATGTGCCCAAGGACAACTAAAATAATCCCAATTCCTTTTATACTGTCTACCCAATTTACTTTACTCAAAATTTAATTATTTTATTCAATACTACTTTTAAATAGTACTTAAAGACAGAAAACATGTGAATAACTAGTAGAGTAAACTTATTCGCTATTTTGTTTTTAATTTTTATTTCATGATACTCTTTCAGAATCTCAGTGGTTTTTCCCTCTCCTAGTCCATCAGCCCTCCAATTAGAAACTACCAAATCTCTACAAATAACTTCAGGAAAATCATGATAAGCCCTAAGTAGAAGCTCATAGTCCATACAGAACTTATTGTTTAAATCAAACTCACCATATTTAGAGAAAAACTCTTTTGGCATAAACAAACCCTGATGAGGCAAAGACATTTTAAAGAGTAAAGACTTTTTATTAAATTTTTCTTTGATTTTAGTTTTATAAATAATGTTTCCTTTGAGATCAATTCTTTGAATATTACCACAAACTAAAGGCTTGTGCTGTAAATCTAAATTTGAAAATAAATCATTTAATACATCATTATTTACAAAACCATCTCCATCTCCCTGAAAATTTATATAGTCCCCAGTAGCTAATTTAATTCCTTTATTAAATGCATCACTTATTCCTTTGTCGGGTTCACTTATCCATTTAATTTTAGGAGAGGCAAAACTTTTTATAATATTTAATGTTCCGTCTGTACTACCTCCATCAATAATTATTATTTCAAATTTTGAATAACATTGATTTAAAATAGATGTGATAGTATCTCCTAAAAAAAATTCTCCATTTAATACCGAAATTATTAGGGATATCTTTACCTTTTTCAAACTATAGTTAATTTAAAATATTAATTTCTGCATAGAAATCATTAATTAATCCCAAAGATCTCTTATATATTTATATTCATTAAATATACCTAAGAGCTTGATATAAAAATCTTTTTCACTCCATCCTTGTAAAATTTGATTCCCTTTTTCCTTCTTTGATTTCACTAAATCTTTATCTTTTAGAATTGATAGAATATGATTCACTAAGCTATTTGGATCTTTTAAATCCATATAAAATGCTGAATCTCCAACTTGTTCTCTAAAAAATGGAGTGTCTGAATAACAGAGAGTTGTTTCATATGCAAAGGCTTCGAGAGGAGGGATATTGGTAGGACCTAAATATGTAGGCATTACCAAAGCAATTGATTGCTTATACAATTTTGGTATTTCTTCTTCATCCACAAAACCTACATAATGAATTAAATCGTCTATTTCAAATTGCTTAGCTTTATTTAAAATATAATTTAGATTTCCTTTATCAGAACCTGAAAAAATGACCTCAATATCTATTTTTTTTTCTTCTCTAAGTAGTTTGATTGCTTTTAATATATAAATATGATTTTTGTGGGCCCAAAATTGAGCAGGATAAAAAATATAATCGTTTTTTAAACTGTATTTTTCCTTAATATCTAACTTGTAATTATTTGATTGTAATTTTATATTAGGTAAAAACTTCAAGACCTCTACTCTTTTGTAATCCAAGTTATACTTTTCAATTACTTTTCTTTTTCCATAATCTAAATCTACGACTACCTTAAATGCCTTTTTTAGACTTTTAGTATAAACTAATTCCCTTGATTCAAACTGTCGATTGTAGCTTACCTCTGGAAATTCAATTAAATCTAAATGTCCTAAATCCCACAGAGTAAATATATATGGAATATTGTTTAATCCTTGAGAAATAAGACTTGGTGAAAGAAAATATACTAAATCTATTTTATCCTTTTGAAATTGATTTTCAATAAAACTAAAAGATAAATTTAATTTTGAAAAAAAACTATACCAATAAAAATTAGATAAGCTTATCCGATGAATTTTTTGAAATATATTCTCTGATAAAACCTTAATTTGTAAACCTATATCATTGTAATTATTTTTGACTTCACTATTAAAAGCATAGAATTTTAAATCAATGCTACTATCAAGATGATACTTTTTAAGTATCTTAAGAATCATATACTCATATTGATATCCTCCTCCAGATTGTAAACTAGAAGCCAAGATAATTGCTATATTTAATTTTTTACTATCCAAACTACATTCCAACTATTAAAATCTGGGGTTTCTAAACTCATCCATTTATACTTTTGAATCACATTAAAGTCAATTTTGGATAATATAATTTCTAACTCTGTGTCAAAAAGGTAACGCATTTTATGAAGCTCCTTTTTTTCTTTTATCTCGTTTGTTTTTTTATCTTCAATAAAAACATCATAATTAACATCTACTACATTCTTTTGAGCGTTAAGAAAAGGTTCTGCTATTCTTGTTACTTTAATGTTTTCGTTATCAAATCTTTTTACTCTGTTAGTTGGTAAGTCAGTTAATACAGCTGGCCCATACCAAAAGTCAAATATAAAAATACCTCCATTTTTCAAGTGCTTTTTTACAACCTCAAAAGTTTTAATTAATTCTTCATTACTGTTCTGATAACTCATCACGTGAAATAGTGAAACAATAATATCAAATTTTTTATTTAATTCTAAATCTTGAATGTTTGATTGACTAAAAGTAAGCTTATGCTCTTTACCATTACGTCTTTTTTCGGCAATTTTGAGCATCTCGAAACTTAAATCTACTCCATGAATTTGATAACCTTTATCACATAGCAATTCTGCATGTTTTCCGGTGCCGCTACCAAGATCAAGTATGGTAAACGCAGAATTAATATTTTCTTTTATTAATTTATCAATGTATTCAACTTCACTTTCATAGTTTTTGTCAGTATAAATTAAATCATAATATTGTGAATATAAATCCCCGTATTGTTCCATAGTTAGGTTTGAGTTTAAAAGTTTAATCCTTTACACTAAAGTTTAAAAACTTTATGCAAAACAGATGAAACTTCATTCAATTCTTCATCACATAAAGCCAACCCGCTAGGAATATAAAATCCTCTCTCATAAAGTTTGTCTGCATTTGGATAATGTTCATTTATAAATAAACCCATTTTACTTAAAACTGGTTGCTTATGAATTGGATAAAAAAATGGTCTTGTCCCAATGCCAAAATTTGCCAATTCAACCATCACCTCTTTAGCTGTTTTTTTAAAATTGTCTTTTAAAGTGATCGTATATACCCAATATATATTTTCACAATAATGTGTTTTTATTAAAGGTAGATTAATCCATTTAATGTCCTTTAATAGTCTATTGTAAGTATTACCTATATGCCTTTTCTTTTCAATAAATTTATCTATTTGCTCAAGCTGAGCTACCCCCAATGCCGCTTGAATATTGGTCATACGATAGTTCCACCCTAAATCGTCATGAATAAATCTTTTTTCAATATCTGGAGAGAAACATAAATTTCTAGCGCTTTTTAACTTCTTGTCTATCTCATAATCATCTGTCAAAACCATCCCTCCTTCTCCTGTTGTAATGTGCTTATTTGGATAAAAACTAAATGTACTTACA
>Ga0222670_1000256_pt1 | contig 24091 bp, 36 predicted proteins | sample AntAcemetagen732_FD_181148 | JGI IMG/M metagenome (GOLD analysis project Ga0222670, IMG submission 181148) | Saline water microbial communities from Ace Lake, Antarctica - #732 | ecosystem: Environmental > Aquatic > Non-marine Saline and Alkaline > Saline | place: Antarctica: Ace Lake... | reverse complement strand
CCAAGTCGAGACCCCCTTGAGTGAGGACAACAGCTTTGGAAATCGCCGCGAATAGCCCGAACCAGATCGAACTATACAGAAAATCAACGGCTTATGTGATCACCTAGGGGTGAGACGCCGTTGATAATAATCGGGCCGAAACATATCAAACGGCCATTGGTTTGATAATAATCGCGAGTCAGAGCAGATGCCCTTGCCGTGCATCGGTCTTGCACCGGGCTTGCCGCCGTAGTGCCTGCAGCTGATCGCGCAGGCTCTTGGCCTCTTTTACTTCGCCGGCTGTGTCTGTGATGAGCTCAGTCATGGAGCGGCCGCGCCCGATTCCGAGCCCGGCGATGGCGCTGGCCATGCTGGTGAATCCTGCGTCGCCGCCGTGTTGGCGGGCGTGCTGCTGGATCTCTTCGGCGTTGTTACCAACGAAGGCACGCACCGATGATTGAAAGTATGGCCAGAACTTGCGGACCTTGCCCTCACGTTGGGCAATGGCCACCGGCTCAAGCAGTGATCTAACAAGAGTTGCCAGGGCATCTCCGTCGAGAAGCCAGCCCCGGCCATGGATGTGCCGCACCATTTGAGTGACCTCAGCAGAGCATTGCCCCACTAACTTCTCCCGCTTCACTTCATCGGCTGGCCACTTGAGCCGCTCGCGAAGTTGGCTGCGGAGCCAGCGCTCCCACTTGATCAAGCGCTCGGCCGGGTTGATCCCGCCGCGCTCTTGCATCCATCGTTTCTCGGCATCGGCCTCTTGCCGAGATTTCGCCTCCCGGTTGGCCAGGTATTCGGCGAAGACGTCCATCAGTAAGGGAGAATCTTGGCGTAGCCGTGCTCATGTAACCACGGCCCGAGGGCGATTGGTGCAGCGTTGGCGGGGAAGAGAAACACCTCGGCCAGCCAGCGGCCGTATTTGCACGTCTTGTCTTTGTGGGTGCGGATTAGCACTTCGCCGTCGCACTGCTCGATCATCTCGCGAACGAGGTCTCGGACGATCAGACCCATGGACCGAGTCGGCCCTCTCAATTCGGGGGTGTCGTATTTGTAGAGGCGGACCTTTTCGCCAACCAGGAATGAGCGCAGCCCCTGGTCGATGGTGACGGTCAAGGTGTCGCCGTCGTAGTTGTTGGTCACCTTGGCGCGGTAGACGTAAGAGGGATCGTTTGGGATAGCGTTCATGGGCGGGCGGTGGCGTTGAGTTGTTGGCGTTTGTGGTAGGCGGTGCGGTAGAGCACAGAGCGTTTGATCATGTCGCGGCCTTGGGATTCGGTGGCCTTGATGCAGTGGTCGATCTCTTCGACGGTGCAGCGATCGAAGAGCTTGTAACCAGGTGAACCGGGATAGCTCACGATCCGAGGTGCGGCGGCGCTGGCTACCTTGCGGACTTTGCGATCGGTCATGCCGTCGATCTGTTCGGAGATCTGCTGGGCTGTGAGCCAGCCCTCAGTTGGTTTACCGTTTGGCCTGGTGAACTCTTCGGCTTGTCGTAGCACGGCGATGACGTGTTGCACGTCTTCGATGGTGGCGGCCGGGGTGGCCTCGATTGAGCGGGTGAAGTTGAGCGGTGCGGTGGTGTCTGGAAGTGGTTTCAAAATGGATCTCCGTTGGCTTTTTGGTCGTGCTTAATCTTGGCGGCTTTGCGTTCGGCGATGCCCATCACTTTGCGCAGGGTTTCGGTGTCGATTGGTGGCCAGTGACGACTCCCGCACACGTTGTTTGCGATGCCTCCGAGATAGGATTCGCGGGCGTCGTCAATGTCGCGGCGATCGGTCTCGGTGATGACGAGTAGCATCGCCTCGGCACACCGGCCGATCATGGCGCGGCGGCGATGGTCGGGGCTCTCTTGGGCTGCCATTTGGGCCTTGAAGTTGCCGGGGTCTATCTCGGCTTCGAAGACGGCGTAGATCTTATCGAGATCAGTGTTGGTGAGTGCCTTTGAGCTCTTATCTTTGCCGAGTGCTTTGAGGTGCAGGGCGTGGCGTCGTTTGTCGGTTTCGACCGATGTCAGTGAGCCGGTCTTGAGCCAGTGGCTGCGGACTTTGTTGAATAGCGCGAAATACTTGTTTCGTTGGCGCGGGGTCATCGCGTGCCCTCCGCAGCTTTCTTCCGCTCGGCTTGAAAGGCTTCGTGGAATTCGGTAGGGGTGCGACCTCGGCAGATCTTTTTGCCGTTTAATGATAGCGTGATCCCGCGCTTGCTGGCTGTGATCGCCACCCGCTCGTTTCCTTTTATGGCGTAGTTTAGCGAGTCAACAATTGAGCAAAGAGGTGAGCCGAAAACTGAGAAGGTTTCACTCATTGTAGTGCCCTTAATGCGCGGTAGGTTTGGTCTCGGTCTTGGGTGGTGGCGAAGTCGTGGCGCTCGCCGGGGAGGGTGAGCAAATACCACTGGTCATTGTGGAGGCTCTTGACCTCGATCGAGGGGCGTTCGGCGTGGGGCCGGAAGGCGTGGCCGTTCATTCGCAGGCACGTGGCACGGACCCTGAGCCAATCGGGGGTGATGTCGGTCGCAAGCACGCTCATATCAATACGCCTCCACGGGTTGGGCGGGACCGTCTGGATTCCAGATTTCTGGGTCGCCGGGTTGGGTGGTGGGCGTGGTCGCGCAGCCGGGCAATAACATGAGAATCGCGGCGAGAATAATCGTGAACATTATCCCGGCCGGGAAGCCGAGCCAGAAGCCTGCCTTGTGGCCTTCTTCGAACCAGTTTTTTTGATGGTCGTTCATGCTGCGATCCCCCAGGTGGCAGTCTGCCAGACGGCGCGGGTGATGTGCGTGAGATGCACGTTGCCTTGCGGCTCGTGGAGGCGTAGCTGCAGGTCGTGGTCGATGAACCAGTTTGGGGCGTGGGCACCGCCCACGGGCATGCGGGTTTGCGTGGCGTAGTTTTGATCAATGATCATCCGGCAAACGCCGTGCAGATTACCGGCTGGTTTGCGGTTGTTTTTGAGCACGCTCAGGGCGTTGCCGTTGCCGCCAAATGTCATGCACTTTAGCGAGATGTTTTCACAGTCGTTGCAGCCTTTGATCCACCGGAATGTTCGGATTCGTTTGCTGCCACCGATTGCTCGGGTGCTCACGAGATCATTTGGCTCTCGGTTGAGCGTCGCGGCACAGTTGGCGGTCACCCAATCGGGCGAGACCGTGGTGAAGTCACCATCGGGCAATATCCATTTATAGATCGGCACGCCGAATTTCACGAGCAGCGCCAAGGTATCAATGCGGGTGAGGGTTTTTGAGGTGCTCATTGTTGGCCCTCCTCGGTGCGATCGAAGCTCTCAGCTAGTAGGCGTTTCACTAGGGCGGCGGTGTCGCCGTCTACTACTTTGACGACGACCTGCAGGCCGGTTTTCTTTATCGTGATTCCTAGGGCTTGGAGCGTCTTCGCGTCGAGATCCTGCAGCGCCTTTTTCTTGGGCGCTTCAGTGACCTTGATCAGCAGATCGGCTTTGTCGGGAATCTGCTTTCGGATCCGGCTCACGATCACCGCGTCGGAGTCTTCCCACTCGATGCCGCCGCGACCTTTGGCGACGCCGTATTTGGTGCCGTGTAGAGTGACGGTTTGCGGCTTTTCGAATAGGTCGCGGTTTTGCTCGATCGAGGCCGCGAGTTCATCCTGCAGCTGCTTAGTGGCAGCGAGGGCGGTTTTGATGCCGGGTATCGCTCGGCGGTGGGCTTTGGTCACCTTGTTTTCGAGGGCCTGGAGTCGATCGCTCAGCACGCCGCGAGCGGCTTTGAACTTGTGGGCTTGCGATTCGATGAGCAGGGCGCGATCGCCTGCGGTGAGTGGGGTGTCTGTGGTGGTCGTGGTCATGATGATTGAGTGAGGATGAGGCCGAGGGTCCAGACGCAGAGGGCGGCCCCGAGCAGGAGGCAGGCGACGGCGGCGAGAATGGCGGTGGTGGGTGAGATGGTGAGCGATCGGCCGGTGAGCTGATCGACGCTTTGGTTGAGGGGTTTCACGCGTTTTTTTCTAAGGTGAATCCGGTGAAGGCGCACAGGTGGCCGTGGTAGTCGTAGATGCCTACGATATCGAGAGCGCAAGGGGTGGAGTCCTCGCGCCACTTACCGTTTTTTTTCCAGCACGCTGGGGCCGAGTGATCGCCTTCGATTTTGCCGAGTATGCGCCAGGGCGACGGAGTGGGCGTGTAGTAAGTGACCACGGCCTTGGCCTTGTTGCGCAGCATGGCGCGGAAGGGAGGCTGCAGGCGTTTTGGATCGGCACTCATCGCTCTCCCCTTTCGCCTGATTTTCCGCGTGCGGTTTCCGCAAATGCGAGCGCGATCACGAGGCTGATTAGGGCGAGACCGTGCAGCCCGGCCAGGGCGAACACGAGCGCGCCCGATCCGAGGGTGAGAGACCCGATAGCATAGATCGCGGCTTTCATGGTTACACCGACCTCCTGAGGAGGGCCCTTATGTTGCTCACGGCTTGCTCGGCGTCTCCACGCGTGTTGCCATCGCCGAGATCTTTAATCGCACGGAGGGCAAACGAGATTTTTCCGAAGGTGTTCGAGGCTTTTGCGATCACGCCGGCCATTTCGGCGGTCAGCGTCTTGCCGAGTTTTTCAGCGAGTGCGATGACGTCCTCGGGAAATACTGGATCAGCGAGGATGACGGCCTCACTGCGGCGGCTAGTTTGAGCGCTTTCGATCCACGCGCTGCGCTGCCAGCGCGCGAATAGGTCAGGGATCGCGAGCACGATGATCACGGTGGGAGTCTGGTTGAGGATCAACTTGATCAAGTTCGTCGCGGCCGGGCCGAAATATTCTGCTTCGTCGATGATCAAGATGCGCCGTTGTTTACGCAATTGGCTGATCAACGCGCGCTGAACTTGGTGCTTGGATGTGCCCAGCTCTTTCTCGGGGACCCCCGCGCCGAGAGCCACGTCGTAAATTGCCGCGAAGTAGCTCGATCTCCACGGTTCGCTCGCTTCGACGAGGATGCCGTCGTGAGCGATTTTGAGCTGACGACCTAGGCGGGTTTTCCCTCCGCCAGTTTCCGCGAGCCCAACCACGAGCCGTTCGCAGTCATCGTCGGGTTTGAGTTTCGCGAGCGTGACGGCGTGTGATACCGCTTCTTGCCAGGGGATGCGGGTCCATGCCGTGCCTCCGGTGAGCTTTGTTGAGTGTGCCCGCTCGATACGGAGTTGCCGCAGAGAGCCTTCCAGTTTTAGCAGTGCGGCCGATGGATCGGCCGCCGCGTATTTGCCCTCGTTGAGCCTGAGCCAAGTGCTCAGATGCACGCTCAGATGCTTGCGCGTAAATACCGAGTCGGTCATGCCGAGCTCATCCCGCAAGGTGCAAAGATCCTGTAGCACCGACCGTTGGCCGGGAGTGTAGAGAGTCGATAAATCTATTTTACTGGTCATGTAATTTTTCGTTTTAGGGTTATTTTAATCTGGCAGAAATCGAGTTCGGCAGAGCGCGGCGGACGGGCACAGTATCTTGGCCGTGGCGACTGACTCGGTGCCCGAGATCGTGGCGGCACTTGTGCCAGCGACGGGGTGAGCCACCGAGATATTGGTCACCATCCCTGACCCGTTCACCGACCTTCAGGAAGCGCCACGGAGCCGAACAAATCGGTGCAGACAAATCAGACCCTTGCACGGGTTCTGGGGTTTCGGTCGCGGTCGGAGGGAGTTGAGTTTCGGGGGTATTCATAAGATTGATTTTGGGTCTGATTGTCTGAGCTCGGAGTTAGAGCCATTCCGCGTCGCCGCCGGATTGAGCGGATTGAGCCGTCGCGACTCGTTTGGCTAAGTGCTGGTGGGTGTTCACGGTTTTTTGGCGTTTCTTATCGCGGAGATCATCTTCGGCCTTGGTGACGGTATCGCCGAACGCGGCGGCCATCTTGGCGGCGGCGGGCAGGTCTGCGGTGGCTTGCTGGTAGCGGTCCACCACGGTCTTGTTGTGGGCCCGCTCGACACCGAGCTGAGTGTTCTCGTCTTCGTGGCGGCCTTTGACCCGCCCGAGGATCTTGTTGACGATTGAGGCGCGGCGTTCGCGGGCTTCGGCGATGGCTTCGGGGTCGGTGATGTCGGTCCCGGCCGTGGCATCGCCCAGGGCGCGCAGGGAGCCGAGGGGCTCGCCGTTTTCGCGGGTGACGAGGCAGGCGTTGGCGCGCTCGAAGTCCACGTAGACGAGCACCGGAGAGCCTTCAGCGACGGCGGTCATGATGTTTTCATCGTCGACGTAGGAGTAACCGACCTTGCGGTGCGTGAAACTCACGGCGTGATTGCGCCAGGTGCCGCGCTTGGCCGTGAGCAAGAATAGCGCGAGGATGCGGGCGTCGAGTCCTTGGCGCGGGTGATCGACGGAGAGGCGGGTCCAGCGTTCGACGGGCGATTCTTTGCGCGTCTCGGGCTTGAGGAGTTGCTGCTGTTCGCGGGTGAGCTGCGAGAGTTGAGCGAGGGCGAGAGGTTGCGAAGCGTCGATCGACTCGGGCACGGGCAGCGACTTGGGCCAGGTGAATTCGTCGACGTCATCGAAGCCCTGCAGGCGGTGCTTGGTGCGGTTCTCGGCCCGTTCGAGCACGAAATCAAACGCGGACGTGAGCTGCTCCACGCTCGGGAAAGGGATAGAGAGTTCGTCGATGACTTCGGGTGGCAGGTTGAGCTTGCCCTTGCCCTGGCCGAGCAGGCGCATGGCGTAAGCCTTTTGATCGTTGAGCCAGCCGGGGCCGTTGAGGCGTTCGTTGCTGCCCTTGTAGCCCCGCATATCGGCGAGCTGATTCCAGAGGTAATTAAACTCGCTCTCGATCCAGCCTTTCTCCCATGGCGTGCCGCCCTTTTCGACAAAGCCATTCGACAGAGTTTTGTGCCGCACCAGGGACGTGCGTTGCACGTTGATGCGACCCTCAAAAACGGTGGTGAGCATGAGTTCGAGCTCTTTGGAAATCGCCGCGGTGGCGTTCTCGCAGATGATCGTAACCGGGTAAGGGGGCAGCCCGTTGTCCTCGAAGATCCGGTAGAGCAGCGCCTGCATGTCATCGGCTCGCAGGCCGCTGCGGATTGTCTTGATCGAGCCGTCTGGCTGTTTCTCTTGGCGATCGACCATGGGGCCGAGCAGGTGGGCGAGGTTTTTGCGGGTGCCCACGCACTTGGCGAGCAACCCGGCTGCAGGCGTGATGCCAGGCTTAAAGCCTCGGGCGGGATCACCCTTGAAGACACACAGCACATCGAGTTGAAAATCGTCGATAGTGATCCACTCCATGGGGCGCAGCTTTGACGGGTCGCGCTTGAGCACGGGCAAGTGGCGATGCGCCTCTTTGAGCCCGCCCTGGAAAAACTTGATTTCGGCTTTGGTGGGCGCGTAGCGCTTGAGGTTGCGCACGCTCCACCCATCGGGCCAGAGTCGGGGGAAGATGCGGGGCAAGGGGCGCTGCGGGTGAGTGGCGAGGTGCCAACTCTGCCAGGTGCCATGGCCGGGCACGGGCACACCCGAGGGCCAGATCTCATGGCGTAGTTTTTCGAGAGCGGCTTCGACGCTGCGGTGATTTTGCTCGATGAGGCCGCGAACGAACTCGACGAACTCGGCCGGCTGTTTGCTCGGTGCCTTGTAGCCCTTGACGAGCGAGCGCCAGTTCCAGCCGGCGTCACGGAGTGCGTAATATTTGCGACGCAGCGACGCGCCCGAGAAGCCTTTAAGATGGCAGTAGCCTTGCGCCATGCGATTGGTCACACCGACAAAGTCTTTGCTCTCTCGTTGGGCGTGCACGTGTTCGAGCACCTTGATCATGAGGGTGAGATCTTTACGCGCTTTGGTGGACTTCACGCGGTGCACGAAGTCGGATTGATCCTTGAGCGGGATACCCCAGAGAGGTTGCGCCGTGAGGATTTCGGTAGGGCGGTCGGGGCTTTGGAAATCGGCGAGGAGGGCGGTCATGGATCTGGTCGGGTTGAGGTGGTGGGTTTAGGCTTTGCGCTTCGTTGTGGTCTTCAACGCGGCGCGGTGGCCTTTGCGGAACGTGGCGAGAATGGCGGCGGCTTCGGTGTCGATCTCGCGCAGCTCGGCCGGGGTGAGGTGCTGGCCGAGGTTTTCATCGATGAGGATTTGGCGGCCGGTGCTCAGCCACTCGGCCAAGTTTTCGCGGGCCGTCTGTGCGGCGAGTTCGGGATCGATGGGCCGGTCGTCTGCGCCTTCGCTCGGCGCGGGGAGCGCGGGTTTCTTGGGCGCATCCTTGATCCCCTCTCGAATCAGGAGATCGGTGAAGCCGAGCCCCGCGCAGAACTTGGCGACCTTGGCGGCAAAATCGCGGCCGGTGCCCTCGCTATCGAGTTCGAGGGTGACCTGATCACCGGGGAGGGTGAGCAGATCGGGCTTGGTGAGTTTGACCTTCTCACAACACGCCACGGCGAGGCGCATATAAAAAGTGCATTGCTTGTGCGAGACGGGCGCGTGGGCTTTTAGCCAGGGAAGGAAATCCCCGTGCTTGAGCGAGAGTTTAACACGCTGGAGGGCGAAGCCCACGAAGACGCGGCGCATGGTGTTGGCGGCATCCGCGCCGTCGATACGCACCTGCTCGGTCTCGATAAGGCGCATCGTCTTGAGCGTGGCCTCTTGTAGACTTTGCAACTGCGGGGCCGAGGTGGTGGCAAGGGCGCGATCGCTCAAGACGATCTGCGCGGATCTGGTGGTGGGTTTGTGGTTACCTTTGGGCATAGATTTGATGATCGCGTCGGCGCGTTCGGTGGAGGTCAGGCGGGCCCGTCCTGGCTTGGCTCGACAGTGGTGCCGATGGATGCCCTGAAATGAAAACCCGGACCGTTGGCACAGGGGGCAGGTGTAGAGGGGTTCCACGGTTTGCATCAGGATTGAGCGGTGAGCAGGTGATCGATCTCGCGGCGCAGATCGCGCAGCGTGCCCTTGGGCAGTTGGGCGAGCAGCTCGCGGCGAGCGGGGCCGCTGAGGCGGCGCACGATAAAGTCTCTGTAGTAATCGATCGGGATGCGGTGAGATTGGCGGGTAGCGCCCCGGCCGCGCCCGTCGAAGTGGCCGAGCTCGCCGGTCTCGATCCAGCCGATGACGTGGCGCGGCGTGTAGCCGAGCTTGGCGGCGATCTCTTTGATGCTCACGGCCCCCCGGCCGGGGAAGTCGAGGCACGCGAGGAGGGCGGTCATTTCAAGCTGCTCGGTCATGGTCAGGCTTGCCCTTTCGGGGCGGGGCTAACGATTGAGTGTTGGCCCGTGCTCGGCCCGCTGTGGGCCGATGCTGTGGCGAAGGCGGATGGTTAGGCGGTTTCATGATTGACCTCCGATGCCACCGAGCAGGGCTTTGAGTTGGAGCTGATGCGACTCGCAGGCTCGCAGATGAAAAAGCGACTCGCTCGCAATCTGGCCTTCTTTCGCCGGGAGAACGTCCACTAGGGCGACGAGCACGGCCTCTTTGTCTCGGGTCGGGAGTTGGTCAAAGGACCGATAGGCGATCTCGCACGTGCGGCGGAGGGCGTGCTGTAAACTCGGCTCAGACATCCAGCACCTCCTTAAGTTTGCGAACGACATTTGGGTAACGCCCGTAGTTGATCGCTTTGCTGATTACCGATTCGTCGTGGCCGACGAGAATTTTTAAATCGGCGAGACGGAGATTCCGTTTCTTCCGAGCGACGAGAAGGCGAATATGATCTTGCTTTGAATTATGTGATGCCATTGATGTTGAATTAAGTTCAAAAACTGGAACCCAACGGACTTCAATAAAAATCTTGTATTTAGTTCAAATTATTCTCTTTCGATGGATTTAGCCGATCAGCTTACATGCACACAGAAGACCCTCGAATTGAAGGGCTACCAACTTGCTCACGAGCTTAGGATTACTCCAGAGTGGTTGAGTAAGATTAAGAGCCGTCGTGTGCCTGCATCGGAGGGGATTGAACTCAGACTGGCTGAGTTAATTCGTCGTAGAGGTTTTGAACCCACTTCATTTTTTGAATTGGATACAAGTATGGACATGGAAGAATCGACAGTCAGATTCCGCCGCCCGCGAAAGCCTTTAATAATCTCGCCATCAGATAATGCTTCGCCACTCGCCGCCCCCGATCGTGCTGCGATCGAGGCGCTCTTTACCAAATACCTCGACGTTGCAGAGCAAGTGCCCGGTGGCCTCGGCCACGCATGGGTGCAAGTTAAGCTCCATCTCAAAATCGACGACTTAGAAAAACTAATTGAAGACTAACCAACCCCCATCATGAAAACAAAATACCTCCTACTTGCCACCGCCTTGCTCACCCTTTGCGGTGGGTGTGCCACCACCGCCGTCACTCCGATAGAGCGACTTAAAACCGATCGCACCTATGCGGCGTCAACCGATGTGATTTGGTCAAATCTTGTGGCTGAGGTTTCGGCTAAGTTCCAGATCCAAGCGATCGAAAAAGACAGCGGCTTGATCACCACCGAATACCTCAACTTGGGCAGTGGATTTGCCGGTTGGCAGCAACTCAAGCTCTACGCTTACGAGCCAAAAGTGATTTTTGCTACTTGGGCAGGGGGGGCACGAGTGCGTTTCTCGGTGCTGGTGCAAGAGACCGAGACCGGATCGACCGTGCGAATCAACGCAACATTTGAGGGATTCGACAACAACGGATCGAAGCAGTGGCATATCTGGCAGACAAACGGTCGCCTTGAAAATGATTGGCTCGATATGTTAGATCGACTTACAGCAAAGGACTGAGCCGCCGTAGACGGCAAGCTCGTGCGCTGGGAACATAACACCCGCTAGCGCCAAACCCTAGCCCTTGGATCCCCTCTAGCCCCGCCAATCGCGGGGCTTTTTTGTGCCCGAATCGTTCCCGGTGGGACGGGGTCAAATATTCCCTTGGGTAATATTTGGAGAACAGATGGAACGCACGGAATGGGGGGGTAGGCGATTTTTCGAACCTGTGGCATGGTGTGGGCCTTCCCGAAAACCGCCGCCATGATCACCACCACCCTTCAAGCCTTTTCCCTGCCCACCGTCAAGCGCGGCACGCTCACGTTGCGGGTGCTGCTCGGTGGTGAGATGGTCGAGATCGAGGGCGATCACGCCCTCATGCGAGATCTCGGCCGCGAGCTTTTCAACAGCGCCGAGCCTGCGCCCAAACGCCCCGGACGTCCCGGTGGCCCCGTGCTCAAGCCGAGCGGGCAGATCCTTTGAAACCTGAAACGCTGAAATCTGAAACCCTGAAATCTGAAACGCTGAAACCTCTACTATGAAAACAGTCCGAATTCTTCCCGTCGTGGTATTGGCCGTGCTCGCGCCGTTGTTTTTTGGCGGTTGCGAACCGCAGGGGGCTTTGTTTACCGAGGTCCCCGCCGAGCCGATCGTCGTGCAGGTCGATAGCGTGCAGATGCCCGATGGCTCTTTGATCGCAGTCACTCCCGAGATCCGCAATATCGTGCGTGAGGATCGCATCATCTTAGCAGGCACGTCGATCGCACCGGCGGCGGATGCAGTCGGCACGGTGCAAGTTTCCGGAGTCGCTCAGACGGCGGTCGGCGCGCTGCGCCTGCTCCCAATCCCCTACGCAGATGTAGTGGGCGTGGGCCTTTCGGGCCTGCTCTCGATCTGCGCCGTGTGGCTCAATAAGAAAAAGAAGACCAGCGAGCGCGTAGCCGAGGCATCAATCAAGGGCATCGATACGTTCCGCGATATTCTCGACCAGACGGCGGTGGGCGGCGTGTTTGATGGGCACCTCAAGCGTGCGCTGCGCGAGCAACAAAGTGCGCTGCGCGTCAACGATGCGATGCAAGATCTGCTCGCCCGCTACCGCACGCCGGATAAGCCCACGGCGATCACTCTCGATGCCGAGCTGCGGGCGGCACTCGTCGCGGCGGGGCTCATTAAACCGGCACCCGCTGCCACGGCCTAAGCGCCGGGACCGTCAAACCTATCATACGATGACACCTAACGAGCTCGGCACCTGGATCCAAATCGCCGCATGGGTTACCCTGCTGATCGGCGGCGTGCTCGGCGGATTGGTCGCAATCAAAACTTTGCGGGCTCCGGAGCGGAAGATGCCCCAGCCCATGAAGATCGTAAACGTCGAGGAATTTGTCGCGCGCCCGGAATTTGCCCGACACCGCGAAGAGGTGAACGAGCGATTTGTCGCGGCGACCAATGCCAGAAAGCGCATGCACGAGACCAATGAGCAGATCGGCCGTGAGCTGGCGAAGCTGCAAAGCACGGCCGACCACACGTCCAAAGAGATTAACCAACTTCGGGCGTCCGCGGAAGCCGCCGACATCAGGCACGACAAGGCCCTAGAAAACATCAACACCCGCATTGACCACCTGCCCGCCCGCTTCGCCGAGCAGCTGCGTCTCTTCACCTCCCGCCCCTCATGACCACCGCCCAAATCCGCCAAGCCATCTTGCAGATCCTCGCCGATGTCGCGCCCCACGCGCTGCCTCTCAGCCAGCTCTTTGCCGCGATCAATCGCCAAGTGCGCCCACCCATCGCCGACCCGCGATCGCTGCACGAGCACATGAGTGAGCTGCTCGATATGCGCTACGTCGATTTCCTGGCCGATGAGATGGACCCCAACGACGGCGACCTCAACCGCTGGCTCATTAAAGAAGCCGGACAGTCGTATTTGCTCCGATGAATCGTTTGATCAAAGGACTCCGGCGGGACGAAGTGCCCGCGTTGATCGCTGCGACCGTTTTGACGTTGGTGCTTTGGGCGTTGGTGCTCGTAGCGGCCTGCGCGCTCGGTGCCCACCTCGCTTTCGCCACGGCGCCAGACGCCGCCGGGTCGCACTCGTGTGCAATCCCTCCGCAATGCTCGGACCGTGCGCCGGCCGTGGCTCTCTCTTTCTGTGATCCGGTTACCGGATACAGTCTACTAAACTTGCCCGGCACAGAGTCTGGCTCGCGAGTCTTCCCGCCGTCCCTGGTCGCGCCGGTAAGAGTTCTAAATTCGCGAGCTGGTGGTCAAATCTGCGCCGGGCTCGATATTTCCTCCCCCTCCGCCACCTCGTGAACCATGGCCCGCAAACCTCGATCCGATTCCAAGCTCGACTCTTTGCCCGAGCATCAGCGCGAAAGTCTGCGCCGATGGTTGACCGAAGAGAACCTCAGCTACGAGGTCGCCCAGGAACGCCTGGAGCAAGACTTCGGGGTCACGTCCTCGATCTCTTCGCTGCAATCGTTTTGGCGTCGGCGTTGTTTTCGCCAACGCGCCTCGGAGGCGAAGAGCTTCACGGAGACGGTGCTCAAGCAACTGCAGGGCAATGCGGAGAACTTCGACGAAGCGACCCTCGCCCTGGTGCGCCAGAAACTCTTCGAGCGAGCGATGGCCGAGACGGGCGACATCGCCGAACTCTCGACGCTAGCCAAGATCATCGGCGACTCGCAGAAGCTCGCCCTCAAAGCGCAGCAGATCGAGCTGCAGTCTCGGCGCTTGTCTCTCCTCGAAAAGAAAGCCGCTCAGGCCGACGAAGCCGAGGGAGTCTTGAACGATGGGCAGCTCACACCCGAGCAGAAAGAGCAACGGATCAAGGCCGTGTTTGGCATCTCCTGATGAGCGGCCCCATCATCACGCCCAAGAGCATCTTACTGCCTTATCAAGCCGATTGGGTCAACGACCCGGCGCGCTTCAAACTCGGCCTCTGGTCGCGCCAAACCGGCAAAGACTTTTCCAGTGCGGCCGAGATCGTCGAAGACTGCCAGATGCGCGAGAAGACCACGTGGTTGATCGCCGCGCCCTCCGAGCGCCAATCACAGGAGTCCCTGGCTAAGTGCGGCGAATGGGCCGAAGCCTATGACCTCGCGATCGCTGATGCCACCGAGACGCGCTTCGATGGGCCCAACTCTTTGCTCAAGTCGTCGAGCCTCGCCTTTGCCAACGGCTCGCGAGTCGTCGCCGTGCCCGGCCGCCCCGATACGGTGCGCGGTTTCTCGGCCAACATCCTGGCGACCGAGTTTGCCTTTTTCGAAGACAGCGAGGCCACGTGGCGCGCGCTGCTCCCATCGATCACCAACCCACTGCGCGGTGGGCTAAAGAAGGTGCGCCTTATCTCCACGCCCAACGGCAAGAGCGGACGCTTTTTCAAGATCGTCGATCAGAACCTACTCAACCCCGCGCCTGGTCGCCGCCAAAAATGGTCGATCAGTAAGGTCACGATCTACGACGCGGTCGCCGGCGGCCTGCCTGTAGACATCGCCGAGCTACGCGAAGCCATCGACGACCCCGAAGGCTGGTCGCAAGAGTTCGAGTGCGAGTTTCTGGATTCGTCGTCGGTGCTGTTGCCCTACGACATCATCGCCAACGCCGAGAGCTCACTGGCCAGCGAAGTGATCGAGCCCGCGTTCTTCGAGCGCGGCGAGACGCCCGTCGTGCTCGGCATCGACTTTGGCCGGGTCAACGATCCGTCGGTCTGTTGGACGCTTGAGCAAACCGGCGACGTGTGGGCCACCCGCGAAGTGCTTGCCCTGCGAAACATGAGCACGCCGCGACAAGAGGACGTGCTACGCCAACGCATCAAGCGAGCCAGTCGCGTGGCCTATGATTACACGGGGCCCGGCATCGGCATGGGTGATCACCTGGTCGAAGAGTTTGGCGAGTGGAAACCAGCCGAGCACAAGTTTGGCAAGATCGAGCTGTGCACCTTTACGCCGAAATTCAAGCGCACCATCTTCCCGCGTTTGCGCCGCGCCTTCGAAGCTCCGGTGCGGATACGCATCCCGAGCTCGGTCGCCATCCGCGAAGATCTGCACGCCATGGCCCAAGTCGTCAAAGGCGGCGAGTATAGCTACAACGCGCCCCGCACGGCCGAGGGGCACAGTGACCGTTGCACGGCGCTGGCCCTAGGCTTGCACGCCGCCGACAACGCGAGCGGCCCATTCCGCTTCGAACGCACCCACGATCCACGCGGCACGGCAAACGGCAAACTCTCCGCTGGCATGTTCGCCGGCAAAGGAATCCGAATCTAATGTTTAACCGCGCCCGTAGATTTTTCGCCCTCGCCAATATGGCGGCGACTCTCAGCAAGACCGAACCCGCGATCGGTAGCGACCGCGTGCGGCAGCACCTGCAGTCGCGCATCAATCCGATTCGCAACCTCACGCCGGCGTCGCTCGTCTCGTCGCTGGAAAACTTCGACCGGGGTTACCTGCGCAACGCCGCCCAGCTGTGGCAGAAGATCAAAGACCGCGACGACGCGATCCAGACCGTGGCCGCCAAACGCGAGCTCGGCGTGTCGCTGCTCGACTGGGAGATCATCACCATGGATGAGACGCCCGAGGCCGATCTGCACAAGACCGCCTTGGAAGACTTTTACAACACGCTCACGACCACCAATGCGCTCGACACCAACGAGCGGGGTGGGGTGGCCAAGCTCATCAAATACATGATGCACGCGGTCGGCCACAAATACGCCGTGCATGAGATCGTCTGGCAGCCCGCGCCTGGCAGCCTTTCGGCTGAGTTTCGTTTCGTGCCTCTGCAATTTTTCGAGAACACCGAGGGCCGCCTGCGCTTTTTGGAGACGGACTTTGCCACCACTGGAATCGACCTCGAAGCAGGCGGCTGGATGGTCACCTGTGGGCAGGGACTCATGGAGGCCAGCGCCATCGCGTATCTCTACAAAAAGTTGCCGCTGCAAAGTTGGTTGATCCTGTGCGAGAAGTTCGCGGTGCCGTATCTGCACGGCACGACCTCGGCCACCTTCGGGAGTGCCGAGTGGGACGGCATGCGTGATGCCCTCGCCGCGTTTTCCAGCGATGGGTCGGTGCTCACCAGTGCGGGCAGCGACATCAAGCCGATCCAGATCTCGGGCAACGACACGCCCCAGAAGGAACTGGTCGACCGCATGGACCGCGCCATCACCCGGCTGTGGCTCGGTGGGGATCTCTCCACCATGAGCCAGGTCGGCGATGCGACCGGCAGCGATGCGCAATCTAAGGATGGAGACATCTTCGAGGCGGCCGATGCGCTCAACATCTCCGAGACCCTGCAGCACTACGTCGACAAGCAAGTGATCGACTACCGCTTCGGCACGGAGCCCAGAGCCTATTTTAAACTCCAGCCCAGCGTGCGCGAAGACCTCACGCTACAGATCCAGATCGATACCTTCATGCGCGACTCGGGCATCGAGCAGAGCAAGGGCGACCTGCGCGCTCGCTACGGCCGCGCCGATCCCGAAGCCGGCGAAGAGGTGGCCAGCACCCCCGCCGGCCTGCCCAGCCTGCCCGGTGCACCGCCGTTGCTAGGCCCCGGCACCGCCTTTGCCAACACCGCCCCCGACGATCGGGGCTACCTCAAGCAAGCCGCCGAGATCTACGCCCCGGCCATCGCGGCGGTGGTCAAGCCCCTGCTCGATGACCTGCAGACCATCGAGGAGATCACCGACCCCACCGCCCAACGCGCTGCCCTGGAGAAATTCCGCGACGACCTGCCCGCGACCTACCGCGACGCCATCAAGCGCGTGCCCGCCGCCGCCGAAGCGCTGGAAAAGATCCTCGGTCCCGCCCTCGTCTCCGGTTTCACCGTCGCCGCCCAAACCCGCCAAGATTCCGCCGCATGAACGCACTCGCCGCAACCACCCCTCTCACGCACGCACCTGCCGAATGCGTCTCTTCATACCCAAATCGCCGGGAAACGTCCTCAAATCGCTTTGCAACGGGTGTGCAACGGGTGCCCGTAGCGCCAAGCGGTTCCGATTTCCGGCCCCTCACCGCCCTCGTCAACGAAGCCCCGGTCGAGATGGTGCACCTGGTCGGTCTCTCCAATGAGTTTGGCGGCACCCTTGCGGCCGATGGTTGGGCGATGGTGCCCTACGGTGAGCACGGCAACTCTCGCGGGCAGCAAATCTTTGGCCGGGAGCAAGCCGAGCAGATGGTCGGATACTTCAAAAACGGATGGAATCAGCTCAAGCGCGCCTTTCGCGGTATGCCTATAGTGAAGGGCCATCCCGACTTTGCCGATGAGCTGCGCAAGGAACTCGGTCGCACCACGGGCACCGCTGCCCGCCATCGCCTGCAGAGTCAGATCAACGAGCTCGATCGACGCTATCCCGACAAGACGGTCTACGGCACGATCGCCGATATGGAGGCCCGCGAGCACGGCCTCGCGCTCAAACCCGTGCTCACCGAAGCCGGCCTCGCCCTGGTCAACGCTGGCCTCTCCTCATTCTCGCCGCACTGGCTCGGCACCGACGTGCCCGGCCGCCCCGGTGCCAAAGCGCCGGTCTATATGGTGAGCATCGGTCTGACCGATCGGCCCAACATCGCGGGAACCTCTCTCATCAACGACGCGCCGCTCTCGGTGTCGCCCGTGAACGAACCCAACCCACCAACGAAAGACACCACCATGCCAACTTGGCTATTAGAACTTCTCGGCCTTGCTGCTGACGCGACCGAGGAACAAGTAAAAGCGAAGCTCCAAGAGCTTCTCGATAAGAAAGACGCGACCGAAGCCACCGCCAAAGTCGCCGAGGCCGAAACCGCCCTCGCCAACGAACGCGCTGCGATCCAAGGCACCCGCGCCCAACTCACCACGGCGCAGCTCGATCTCAAGCGAGCGCAGACCGCGCTCGCCAACGAACGCACCGAGCGGGCCACCGCCCTGGTCAACGACGCCGTGACCGGTGGCAAGATCACCGAGGCGCAAAAGCCCGTGTGGATCGCTCGCTTGGAGACCAACTTTAAGGCCGAGGCCACCGCCCTGGCCAATGAGCAGGCCGTCAAGACGTTCGGCGTCACGGGCAGCCTCGGGCAGCGCAAAGGCGGCATGCCGGCCAAAGAGCAATTCACCGCGCTGGTGAACGAGAAGATCGCCACCGGCATGCCTCGCGATGACGCCTGGCAATCCGTCAAGCGCACCGAGCAAGGCAAAGCGCTGCTCGCCGAGATGGCCGCCCCGGCGAAAGCCGACGCGAGCTAGTCTTCGTCCACTTGGCCACCGTGCCCGCTACCGCCCCGCCGTCTCCCTGTGAGCGGCGGGGCTTCCCGGTGCACGAAGCTCTCTTCGAAAATCTTCTAACCAAAATCCAATCCATCATGAACTCACTCCTCGCCGTATTATTCTTAGCCGCTGCGATCTACGCGCTCGTCGCGTTGCTCGCTTCCCGCCCTCGCGGCCACCAATTGACCGCCCTCGCCAACGTCTTCGAAGGCACGCACCAAGGTGCCGTCTCGAAACTCACCGATTCCGCCCTCACGGTGCGTGATCTACTCGTGAAATTCGGCAGTGACTCCGACCACATCGCCATCAATACCGATGGAGACATTCCCCTCGGCGTCTGCAATGATGAAGCCACCGCCGCCGAAGAACGCCGCAACGTGCTGCTCTTAGGGGTGCACGAATCGACGATCATCATGATTGCCAGTGAGGTAATCGCCGTGGGCGCGGCCGTCTACACCGAAGACGCGGGCAAGATTCAGAACCTACCCGGTGATGCGGGCACGTATTACCACATCGGCTACGCGCTCAACGCCGCCGCTGGCGACGACTCCGATGTCGAAGTCCAGCACATGGCCCCGGTCGCCGTCGTCATCGCGTAACGCACCGGTCCCACTCTCCTCAACTCCCTCCTTTAGATTTTTATACTATGAAACCTTCCTCCCTCATTCCCTTGTTTGCGTTTGCCAATGATGCGGCGCTTGCCCCGATCGTCTCTTACGATCGCCTGCGCCCCGGCGTCATCGCGCTCGCCAACGATGACCGCCTCACGACCGGGACCTACAGCGAGGCCCTCACCGAATACATCACCGGCTGGACCGACGGTGCCGACCTCGAAGCGGCGCTCGAATACATCGCCCCGAGTGTGCCCGTCGCTCGCCGCTTTGACTTCAAACAGGCGACCAACTCCGAGGCGTATATCTCCGAAGTCGACGACGAGCGCGCCATCGGCAGCGCCTTCAAGCGCGTCGTCTACACCGGCAACGAGGTCACGCAAAAGACGCTCAACAAAGGGCTCACCTACCGCATGGACATGGACGAAGAAGGCGGAGTCATCACCGAAGAGCAGATCACCGCTCGGCTAATCAAGCGCCTCCTGCGCAACGAATATCGCCGCGCCGTTACGGTGTTGCTCGCCGCTGCGACCAACGCCGCGAAAACGTGGTCCAGTGGCACGCCCAACTGCGACAAGGATCTGCGCGACGCCATCGCCCGCGCGCAACTCTCGGCCGGGTTATTCCCCAATCGTGGGATCATCGGCCTCGTGCCGTGGAACCTGCGCTCGGACGTCTTTGAAGCCTCCGACAAGGCCGGGGCATTTGCCGGGCTCAATCGCACCGCTACCGAGGTCGGCCAAAAGCTCGGTCTCGACGATCTACGCGTCGATCGCGAGCTTTACCAGTCGAGCAAGACCGTTAAGACCCGCATCATCGCCCCGGCCGTCGTGTTCCACGGCGAGAGCGGAGTGAGCAAGGATGATCCAAGCACCTGCAAACGCTTCGTGACTCCGACCGGAGCCGGAGCCATGCGCGTGCATCGCGAAGAGGTGGGCGCTAAGTTCATCGACATCACCGTGGAGCATTACAGCAACATCGTGGGCACCAGCTCCGTGGGTGCCGAGAAACTGACCATCAGCTAAGACCGGCTTAGCTTTTCCAGCCCTCCCGCCCCGGCGGCGAGGGCTGTTCAAAGCCAATCCCGGCCTCGAAATCCACCGCCATGAAAATCAAAGTCACTTGCCGCTCTGCCCGGCCTCGCCCTTACGGCCCCGCGTTGGAGCACGTCACCTTCGACGGCCCCGATCCCATCGCGGGCGTCTCCCTCGATCTGGTCGAGCCTGGTCAATTCGTCGCGGGCCAAGATTACGAGCTCACCCTCACCCCCATCAAGCCCGCTCCCAAACCCACCACCGCCAAAGCCTAACGGCTCCGACTACTCACTCCGCTCATGGCCACCAAAGCTTGGATCTCCCTCACTGCCCGCGACCTTGAAGAATCGCGCCACGCCTCGCTCGTCGAGGCGGTGCGACGGCAAGCCCGTGGCCGGGGCCAGCCCGACCCGCTGCCCGATCTCATCACCCGCACCATCGATGAGGTGCGCGGCGCGGTGGGATTCTCCGGCGCGTATGATCTCAGCAGCGACGAGACCAAGATGGCACCCAACCTCGCCGATCTCGCCATCCAGAAGATTGCCCGCCAAATGTGCGGCCGCATCGACCGCGCCCTGAGCGACGCCGAGAACAACGACGAGCGCGAATACCAGGCCCGACTCAAGGATCTGATCGCCGGCAAGTGGCCCGTCGATGCACCCACCACCGCCGCGAGTGGATCGCCCACCGCGCAAAGCACCACCGGCACCGAGCAACCCACGCTCTCGACCACCCGCGACGTCACCAAAGCCAAGATGGCCGGGCTCTAGTTATTCGATGATTTTCGCCAAGCCACTCCCATTTGATGAAGCCCTCGACGCCGCCGAGGTGCGCAGCGTCTTGCCCACGACCGGCAACACCGCCGATCTGCGCGCACTCGATAGTGCGATCAAACGCCGGGCAATGTTCTCGGCCACGGAGACTTCGGCTCGGGCGCTCGATGCCATCGGCGAGGGCGTGCGCGAGCTGCTCGACGGCGACAACGATCAAGCCTCGGTGCGGCTGCGCATCAAGCAGCTGCGTGAGTCGATGAGTTACTCACCCGAGCCTGGCAAAGCAGGCGGGCTGCAAGATCTCTCCTCGACGCTACGCATCAACCTGCAGCTGGAGACCAACGTCGCCACCGCCCAGGGTTACGGCAACTACCTGCAAGGCCAGCAAGCCGACGTGCTCGCCGGCAATCCCGCCCAAGAACTCTTCCGCGCATTTGGCCCGAGTGACTCATCCGATCAACGCCCCTGGGCCGAGCGCTGGGCGCAAGCCGGCGGCACCTTCTTCGGCGGCCGCATGATCGCGCTCAAGGATGATGGCGTATGGTCTCGGCTCGGCGACCCCGCGCTCTTCGACGACGGGCTCGGCAACCCTTACCCGCCCTACGCTTTCAACTCGGGCATGGATGTGCGCGACATCTCCCGCGCCGACGCCGTGCAGCTCGGTCTCATGGCACCAGGCGACGAGGTCACCGCCGATTCCCTCGACTTCAACACCGACCTGCAGGCCAGCGCTGCGACCCGCAACGAGTGGCTGCGCAGCGCCATCGAAGAGAGCGGCCTCGGTGCGTTCGACTCATCCGGCGTGCTCAACTTCACCCCCGAAGGCGGCGAATCATGACCGGCGTCGCCGTCACTTTCGAAGATGAGATCACCCCGCTCATGGCCCGCGTGCGCACCGCTGCAGGCCGTGAAGGCATGGCCGTGGAGATCGGCCGGGCTGCGCAGCAGACGACCCGCGAGCATCTCTTCCGCCTCGATCGAGCCCGCCACCAAGGCGGCCGCCATTACTACGCCCAAGCCGCCCGCTCCACGCATCAACGCAGCGTGACGGGTGGCGTCATGATCTCCATCAATCAAGTGGGCATCCGGCAGCGCTACTACGGCGGCACGATCAGACCTCGCGGCAAGTATCTTACCATCCCCGCAAGCACTCGCACCCAGGGCACACGGGCCCGCGAGTATAACGACCTCGAATTTCGCTACGTGCTCGATCCCAAGCTCGGCGCAGTGCGGCCCGCCCTGGTGCGCAAGGTCAGCACCGCACCGGCCCTCGCCGAGCGCGTCAAAGGCAGCCGCCGCGTGACCCCCGCCGAAACCTTCACCGGCGAGATCATGTTTTGGCTCGTGCGCAAGGTCACTCAACGCGCCGATCCCTCCGTCTTGCCCGATCGCAAACTACTCGTGCGCTCGATGTTTGCCGCCGCCGAAGCACGGCTGGCCCGCCTCGCCGCCGCTCCCTCGTCATGAGCTACGTCTCACCAGTCACCCTCATGGCCGCGCTTAAGACCCGCCTCCAATCTCTCCCGCTCAACGACGGCGGCGAGCTCATCGACGGCGGCCTCTTCGAGCTCGTGGCCTACTACGACAGCGGGCAGATGGATAAAGCCCTGCACGACCTCATGGCCAATCACCTGCAGCGCGTGGCCTTCATCATCCCGAGCGGCCAGCGCTACCAGAACGAGCGCGACCGCCTCCAACTGCACAGCCGCCGCTTTACCGGCATCGACCTTATTCTCAGCGATCGCGACTACGACCCCGCGCGCTCCGAAGCCCTCGTGGGCGGTGATCGCAACGTAGGCGTGCTTGAGCTAGAGCACCGCGTCGTCACCAATCTCGTGAGCGTGCCCCTGGTCGATCTTCCCGACGTGCAGTTCGAGCCCGAAGACAGCTCACCCATTGAGCTCAGCCGAGACGCGAACGAGCGCGGCCGCCTCGCGATCGCCATCTCGCTGAGCACGCGCGCCGGACTACTCCAAGTCGCGATCCCCTAACCCTCTCCCAACTCAACCACCTGCCATATCTCATGAACATCATCATCCCACTCCTACTCCTCGCGGCCAGCATCGGCCTGCTTTGCGCCTGGGTTGCCAGCCGCCCACGCGGCCAGCAGCTCTCCGCTCTGGTCAACGCCCTCCCGACCGAGGCTTACGATCCCGACAACACGATCACCGCTCACACCTCTTGGCTGGAGTTCACTCCCACGGGTGGTTCCGAGACGACTTTCAAGGTCAAGCGCATCGACTACGACGGCAACTCCGAGATGCTGCGCAACACCGATGCCGGTGCCGATGGCGTGAGCCGCCCGGTGCGCATCACGCGCACTGCATCCACCGAGCGTTTTGTCCTGGAGACCAACGAGTATAAAAAACTCGCCACGCTACTCAGCGGTAAGATGACGACGATCATCGACGGCGATGCAGTGCTCTTCATCCGCGCCTATGGTGACGCCGCCACCGACGTGGCGATCAAGGTATCGACCTTTGCGTGCTCCCTCTCGCGCAACAACGGGGCCAACCGCTTCGCCGCCGAGGGTGGCGACGACGCCGGCACCAAGGCCGAGATCATCCTAGAGAGCACCGCCGGTGCCGATCTCGTGATGACCATCGACGCCACCGCGTAAGCCCATCTCCCCCTGCTAAGCCCACCCACCCACCCACCCACCCGGCCACATCATGCGCACGATCTACGAATGCACCCGAGGCGATGACCTCGTGCTACGAGCCCCCCTCAAGCTCGATGCCGTCGAAATCGCCGTGGCCGGGTGGACCCCTCAACTCAAAGTCTGGGCCGAGGCCGAGGACCAAAGCGGCCCGCCCCTGGTCACCTGCGTGCTCGACGATGGGCTCTACCCCATCGCGACCGATGCCAACGCCTGGATGATCTCGATCCCCGACACCGTCACGGCCGACGCCGCTCTCGGCAACTTCGACGCCGTGCTGCGCGCCAAGTCCCCCTCGGAACGGTGGGTCACCCTGCAACGCTTCACCATCCGGTTCTTACCATGATCGTCTCGGCCTCCCGCTACACCAGCGCCGTCGCGCGCTACCTGCATTACTCCACTACGCTCGCGGTATTCCTGCCCCCCGTGCCCGGTTTCTCGAATCGCTTCTCGGGCCGCTTCCGCCGCTACAAATCAGACCCAACGTCATGAACCGCACCCGCTATCTAATCTCCCTGCTGGGCCTCTGCACGGCCCTTGTCGCTCCCATGCACGGGCAAGTCACCCGCGCCGCCTTCAACACCGCGACCGACGCGCTCCTCGAAGACGACGGCCCGGCCGAAGAGATCACGCCCGAAGCCATCGGCACATTGATCAAAAGCCTCGCCGCCTCCTCGCACCTGGCGTTGACCGACGGCACCGTCGTGGTGACCTCGGGCAGCTACGCGGATCCCACCTGGTTGACCGGCCTCGCCTGGAGTAAGATCGGCACCACGCCCACGACCCTCTCGGGCTACGGCATCACCGACGCACAAGGACTCGACACCGACCTCACCACGTGGGCCAGTCTCACGCCAAGTGCCAACGCTCAAAGCCTGGTCACCGCCGCCAACTACGCGGCGATGCGAGCCCTCCTAGACCTCGAAGTAGGGACAGATTTCTACAGCATCGCCGCCGCCGATGCGGCCTTTGATGCTGCCGGCAGTGCAGCAACCGCGCAGTCGGCCGTGCAAGCCGACGTCGACCAAAACGAGACCGACGCCGACGCCGCCATCGCGGCCGTGCAAGCCGACGTGGACCAAAACGAAACCGACGCCGACGCCGCCATCGCGGCCGTGCAATCCGACGTGGATCAAAACGAGACCGAC
>Ga0222670_1000255_pt1 | contig 24101 bp, 20 predicted proteins | sample AntAcemetagen732_FD_181148 | JGI IMG/M metagenome (GOLD analysis project Ga0222670, IMG submission 181148) | Saline water microbial communities from Ace Lake, Antarctica - #732 | ecosystem: Environmental > Aquatic > Non-marine Saline and Alkaline > Saline | place: Antarctica: Ace Lake... | reverse complement strand
AGATGGTGGAATTAAAACAGGAAGAGATGTTGTTATTGCAGCAATGATGGGGGCAGAAGAATATGGTGTAGCAACCACAGCTTTAGTAGCTATGGGATGTATAATGGTTAGACAGTGTCATTCAAACACGTGTCCAGTTGGAGTTTGTACTCAAGATGAAAAATTAAGAGAAAAATTTTCTGGTACACCAGAAAAAGTAGTTAATCTATTTAAATTTATTGCTGAAGAGGTAAGAGAAATTTTGGCACAGATAGGATTTAAATCATTGAATGAAATAATTGGTAGGACTGATTTATTAAGACAGGTAAGCAAAGCATCACCAAACTTAGACGATTTAGATCTAAATCCTTTATTTGTTCAAACAGATGCTGGAGAGAATACAAGATACTGTACAGTTCCAGAAATAAATTCTGTTCCGGATACTTTAGATCAAGAAATTTTACCTGAAATTAAAGAACAAATTGGAAAAGTAAAAATTATTGAAAAAGAATATATTATTAAAAATACTCATAGGACTGTTGGTACAAGAATTTCTAATCATCTTTATGAAAAATATGGATCTGAAAAACTAGAAGATGACTTTTTATCTTTAAAATTTAAAGGTTCGGCTGGCCAGTCTTTTGGAGCATTTGGAATCAAAGGTTTAAAACTTATTTTAAAAGGTGACGCTAATGATTATGTTGGTAAGGGTTTGTCAGGAGCAACAGTGGTAGTTAAACTTCCAGATGAAAGTAATTTAGTTTCACATGAGAATACCATAATAGGAAATACTGTTTTGTATGGAGCAACATCTGGAAAACTTTTTGCAGCGGGTCAAGCTGGAGAAAGGTATGCTGTAAGAAATTCAGGATCAATTTCGGTTATTGAAGGCTGTGATTCTAATGCTTGTGAATATATGACTGGTGGTACAGTTGTAGTTTTAGGTGATGTAGGAGACAATTTTGGAGCTGGGATGACAGGTGGAATGGCGTTTATTTACGATATAAATAAGAAATTTGATAAAAAAGTAAACCCAGAGACTGTAGTATGGCAAACACCAGAAACAGATCATTGGATAACTTATTTAAAAAATCTAGTCCAAGAGCACTACGCTGAGACAAATTCGGATTTTTCTAAAAAGATAATAGAAAATTTTGATAAGGAAATTTCTAATTTTATTCAAGTTTGTCCAAAAGAAATGATTGAAAAGCTAAAAAACCCAATAAGTTTAAAATCTATTATAAAAGAAGTTAGTTAAAATGAAGGATATAAATATTTTTTGTTTTGGTTTTGGCCAAGTAGCAAAAAATTTTATAAAGAAGCTTAGTATTGAACAATATAATATTAATTTGTCAGCAACTTCTAGAAGTGAATCTTCAAAAAAAATATTCAATGGTATTAATTATAATAGCTACCTATTTAATAGTGAAAAATTTGATCAAAATTTAGTCGTAAAATTAAAAGAATCAGATCATATCTTGGTTTCTATACCACCAGAAAATCAAGAAGATCTAGTTGTAAAAAAATTTTCTAAACTTATAGAAAACTCCAAAGTAAAATGGATAACATACTTATCGGCTACTAGTATTTATGGTGATCATAATGGTGAATGGGTTAATGAAAATAGTAAAACAAACCCAATCTCAAATAATGGTATCGCAAGATTAAAAGCTGAAAATGCATGGGTTTCTTTGGAAAAAGATAACAAAATACCAATTCAGATATTTAGGTTATCTGGAATTTACTCTAATGAAAAAAATATTCTAATACGTTTAAAATCAGGGCAAGTGAAATTGATCAATAAAAAAAATCATTATTTTTCTAGAATTCATGTAGATGATATTTCAAACATATTATTTAAATCTTTATCAAAATTTAAATCAGGAGAAATATATAATTTATCTGATGATAAACCTTCTACATCTGAAGATGTTACTTTATTCGGAGCAAAACTTTTGAATATTGAAAAAATCGAAAAAATCGAAGTTGACCAAATTAAAAGTGAGATGTTAAAAAATTTTTATAATGAGTCTAAGAAAGTTAGTAATAAAAAAATGAAAAATTATTTTAACTATAATTTAAAATTTCCGAGCTATATCGAAGGATTAAATTATATTAGTAACAATTTTATTTAGCTCTAAGACTATTCTTTTTAAGCCTTGTTTACTTGATAAGCTATGATCACCATTTTTTATTATTACTAATTTCTTGTTTGCTTTGCTAAATACTTTTAAGACCTTTTTAGAGTAATTCAGTGGAACAACCTCATCTTTGCTCCCATGAATCATGGTAATATCGATATTTGATAAAATTTTTTTATATAATATTTTATTTTTTCTTCCATCCTTTATTAACTGATAAGTAATTGGATACTCATAATTACCGTGTTTTAAATTGTAAATTCCTTTCTTTATAGTTTCATTCTTCATCTTTTTTGTAAACTTTTTCCACATTAAATTTTGCAAAAATTCTGGTGCCGAACCAATCCCTAAAAAACCTTTAATTTGATCTTTAAAATATTTAAATTGATTTAAGGAGAGCCATGCACCCATACTTGAGCCAACTAAGATAAATTTATTTTTTTTAACTATTTTTTTGATTACTATTTCAACCTCTTTTGACCATTGAGTAATATTTCCCTTAGTAAATTTTCCTGAAGATTTTCCATGACCAGAATATTCGAGAGCAAGGAAGCCAAGCTTATTTTTTTTAGCAAATTTTAAGATTGCCTGAGGTTTTTCGCCTTCAATGTTTGACATAAAGCCATGTAAAAAAACAATATAGAGATTGTCTTTATATTCCCTACTTATGTATCTTATTTGCTTGTTATTAGGGACTCCGACGTATTTAAATTTATTCATATGAGTTTATTAGAATTAATTCTTAATATATAGTTCTATCAAATGTCTTCAAAATTAAAAGTTTTGCAAGTAATTCCAAAGCTTGGATATGGTGGTGCAGAAACAGGCTGTTATGATCTTGCACACTATTTGCCAGAAAATAATTGTAGCTCTTATATAGTGACTAGTGGAGGAGAATTATTAAAATTTATTGATCAAAAAAAAGTAAAATTAATTAAACTTCCAGTTCATAGCAAGAATCCAATTTTGATACTTTTTAATTCGATAGCGTTAATTTTTATTATCTTATTTCATAATATTTCTATTGTTCATGCAAGAAGCCGAGCTCCAGCCTGGGCATGTTTGATTGCAACAAAAATTACAAGAAGAAAATTTGTTACAACTTTCCATGGTACTTATAATTATAAAAGCTCAATTAAAAAACTCTACAACTCTGTAATGGTCAGATCTAATTTAGTAATTGCAGGGTCAAATTTTATTTTTTCACACATTAAAAATAATTATTCAAAATATTTAGATTCAAAAAAAAAGTTTTTAGTAATTTTTAGAGGTATTAATGTTGATTATTTTGACCCATCAACAACATTAGACACCGAAGAAAACAACTTACTTTCAAGTTGGGGTGTGACTAGAGATAAAAAGTTAATTTTAATGCCTGGTCGATTAACTGCTTGGAAAGGTCAGGAGTTATTTATTGAAGCATTAAATCTTGTTAACAAAGAATTGGGACATCAGTCTTTTTGTGCTGTTATTTTAGGAAATGATCAAGGTAGGGACATTTATACAAAAAAAATAAAAAGATTAGCTGAGCAATATAGATTGATGCCTCAGTTAAAATTTATAGAACATTGTAAAAACATGCCTTTAGCTTATAAAATTTCTAGTTTAGTTGTTTCGGCTTCAATAGAGCCAGAAGCGTTCGGGAGAGTTGCAATCGAGGCTCAATCAATGGAAAAACCAATAATCGCAAGTGATATTGGAGGATCTAATGAAACAGTAAAAAATAATGTGTCTGGTTTTTTATTTGAGTCGAATAATCCTGAGTCTTTAAGTAAAAAAATAATAGAAGTTTTAAATTTAGATGAATCTAGATTGAAATTAATAGGCATTGAAGGTAGAAAAAATATAATAAAAAAGTTTAATGTTGAAAAAATGTGTTTTTCTACATATTCAGAGTACAAAAAATTATTAAATTAAATGCCATTAATTACATTACCAGACGGAAACAGTATTGAATTTCCAAATGAAGTAACAGGGCTGGAGGTTGCAGAAAAGATTAGTAAATCTTTATCAAAACAAGCTACAGTTATTAGTGTTGATGAAGAGCTCAAAGATTTAAATTATGTCATAGACAAAGATTGTTCTATTAAAATTTTTACTTCTAAAGATAAAGAGGGCCTAGAAACTATTCGTCATGATACAGCACACATAACGGCAATGGCAGTACAAGAACTTTTTCCAGGAACTCAAGTAACTATAGGTCCAATTATAGAAAATGGATTTTATTATGATTTCTCAAGAAAAGAACCTTTCACAGAAGAAGACTTAAATAAAATTGAAACTAAAATGAAAGAAATTGTTGATAGAGACGTTCCAACCACAAGAGAAGTTTGGAGTAGAGACAAAGCAATATCACATTTTAAAGAGAAGGGAGAAATATATAAAGCTGAAATTATTGAAAGCATCCCCCAAAAAGAAGATGTTTCCATATATTTTCATGGAGACTGGCATGACTTGTGTAGAGGACCACATCTATCTTCAACAGGAAAAATTGGTAAATATTTTAAATTAACAAAGGTATCGGGAGCTTATTGGAGAGGTGATTCCAATAATGAAATGTTGCAGAGAATCTATGGAACAAGTTGGGCTTCACAAAAAGATTTAGATGAATATTTAAAAAGAATAGAAGAAGCTGAAAAAAGAGATCATAGAAAACTTGGAAAGGAAATGGATTTATTTCATTTTAGAGAAGAAAGTCCAGGATCAGTTTTTTGGCATGAAAAGGGATGGAAATTATTTCAAAAGCTAGTTGCTTATATGAGAGATAGACAAAATAAGGCAGGTTACAAAGAGGTAAATACTCCTGAAATTTTAGATAGAGCATTATGGGAGAAGTCGGGCCATTGGGAAAAATATGGTGAGCATATGTATACCTCTCAAACACCTGATGAAAAAATATTTGCAATTAAACCAATGAATTGCCCAGGCCATGTTCAGGTATTTAATCAAGGTTTAAAAAGTTATAGAGATCTTCCACTAAGAATTTCAGAATTTGGAAAAGTGCATAGATATGAACCTTCAGGAGCACTACATGGATTGCTAAGAGTTAGGGCTTTCACACAAGATGATGCTCATATTTTTTGTACAGAGGATCAAATTACAGAAGAGTGTTTAATTGTTACAAATTTAATTTTAGATATTTATAAAGATCTTGGTTTTGAAAATGTAATATTGAAATACTCAGATAGACCAGATTTAAGGGTTGGTGATGATGGTGTTTGGGATAAGGCAGAAAAAGCTTTATTGGATGCTGTTAAAGCCTCAAAACTTGAGTATACAATTAATAAAGGTGAGGGTGCCTTTTACGGTCCAAAAATTGAATTTGTTTTAAGAGACGCAATTGGCAGAGATTGGCAATGCGGAACTTTACAAGTAGACTTAAATTTACCAGGAAGATTAGACGCATCTTTTGTTGATAGTGATGGAACTAAAAAAGTTCCAGTAATGCTCCATAGAGCATTGTTTGGTTCACTAGAAAGATTTATAGGAATACTTATAGAAAACTATGCGGGAAAATTTCCTTTTTGGATTGCCCCTTTACAAGTAGTTGTAATTCCCATTTCAGAAGAGTTTGATGTATACGCAAAAGAAGTTAATGAAAAAATTAATGATGTGGGTATGAGCTCTGAAGTAGATTTAAAAAATCATAATTTGAATTATAAAATTAGAGAACATTCTTTATCTAAAATACCACTTTTGTTGATTTGTGGTAAAAAAGAAGTTGACAGTAACACAGTAACGATTAGAAGATTAGATACTAACAAACAAGAAAATATGGAATTAAACTTATTCTTAGAAAAATTCTCAGCTTTAAATAAAGCATCCTCAAACTAAGTGGCAGATTTTAAACAAAATTACTTTCAAAGAAGAACTAAAGACAGGGGACCTAAGTCTAATAATAGGATAACTGCTCCAGAGGTTCAGGTTATTGGAAGTGATGGTGATAATATAGGAATACTAAATACTAATGAAGCTATATCAATGGCTAAAGAACAAGGCTTAGATTTAATTGAGATAGCTCCAAATGCAAAACCACCTGTATGTAAAATTATTGATATGGGTAAATTTAAGTATGATGCTCAAAAAAAAGCAAATGTTGCAAAAAAGAAACAAAAAATAGTTTTATTAAAAGAAATAAAAATGAGACCAGTTACAGAAACTCACGATTATGATTTTAAAGTTAAAAATGCCAAAAAATTTATTGGAAAAGGTGATAAAGTAAAATTTACCATCAGGTTTAAAGGTAGGGAGTTACAACATTCTCACTTAGGTAGAGAATTAATGGATAAAATAAAAGTTGATATGCAAGATATTGGCAAAGTAGAGCTACACCCAAAGTTTGATGGGAAGCAAATGATCATGGTTATTCAGCCTTTATAAGGCTTAAAAGAGGTTGTAAATCCATTCCAATATTTGTATAAGTCCGCAGAATTATGCCAAAATTAAAAACTAAAAGTTCAGCAAAAAAAAGATTTAAGATCTCAGCTACAGGAAAGGTTATGATGGCTCAGGCTGGAAAGAGACATGGAATGATTAAAAGAACAAATTCACAAATCAGAAAATTAAGAGGCACAACTGCTATGTCAAAACAAGATGGCAAAATAGTTAAATCATACATGCCTTACAGTTTAAGAGGATAACATGGCAAGAGTAAAAAGAGGCGTCACAAGTCACGCTAAACATAAAAAAGTTTTAAAAGCTGTCAAAGGACAATGGGGCAGAAGAAAAAATACGATTAGAGTTGCAAAGCAAGCTATGGAAAAAGCTATGCAATATGCCTACAGGGATCGTAGAACTAAAAAAAGAGAATTTAAATCTTTATGGATACAGAGAATTAACGCAGGCGTTAGATCTGAAGGATTAACTTATTCAAAATTTATTAATGGTTTAACAAAGTGTGGAATTAAACTAGATAGAAAAATATTAGCTGAAATAGCATACGATAGCCCAGAAGCCTTTAAAACGATCGTCCAAAAGGCTCAATCAGCACTAAATTAATCTTCACTATTGTTTTTCTTCGGTGAAGAAATAATCTCTCAGTATGTCTGATATTAAAAAAATAAGAGATGAATTTCTTTTAAAGTTAAAAAAAAATTTAGACTTGAATCAAGTTAACCAAATCAAAACAGATCTATTTGGTAAAAATGGATTGATTAGTTCTCAATTTAAACAGCTTGGAAAAATAGCAGAAGAAGAGAGAAAGAAATTTGCATCAGACTTAAATTCAGTAAAAGATGAGCTTCAAAATTTAATAACTACGAAAATAGATAATATTGAAATCAATGAAATTAATCAAAAATTAGAAAAAGAAAAAATAGACATAACTCTACCCGGGAGACCTTTTGCTCAAGGAAAGATTCATCCAGTATCTCAAGTTATAGATGAAATTTCTTCAATTTTTTCAGAAATTGGATTTAGCATTGAAGAAGGTCCTGATATTGAAAATGAATATAATAATTTTACAGCACTAAATACACCTGACAATCATCCAGCAAGAGATATGCACGACACATTTTATCTTGATGAAAAAAAAGAGCTATTATTAAGAACACACACTTCCCCGGTTCAAATTAGAACTATGCTAAATGATAAGCCACCTTTTAAAATAATTGCCCCAGGCAGAACATATCGATCAGATAGTGATCAAACTCACACACCTATGTTTCACCAAGTTGAAGGATTACATATTGATAAAGATATAAATATGGGTCACCTAAAGGGTTGTTTAAATTATTTTATTAAAGAGTTTTTTGAGGTTGATAAGATTAAAATGAGATTTAGACCAAGTCATTTTCCATTTACCGAACCATCAGCTGAGGTTGATATTGGCTATGAAATTAAAGATGGAAAAATAATAATTGGTGAAGGAGACAAGTGGCTTGAAGTTTTAGGCTGTGGAATGGTTCATCCAAATGTTTTAAAAAATGTAAAAGTCAACCCAGATGAATTCCAAGGATATGCATTTGGTATAGGAATAGATAGATTGGCAATGCTTAAATATGGCATAAATGATTTAAGAGCATTTTTTGATTGTGATTATAGATGGTTAAATCACTTTGGTTTTGATCCAATAGATGTACCCACAAACTACAGAGGCTTAAGTAGATGAAAATCACAACGAATTGGCTAAAAGAACACCTTGATACTAAGCTTAATGAAAATCAAATTATTGATAAACTTACAAACGTTGGGCTTGAAGTAGAAGGTGTTGATAGTCAATCAGGAGAGTTAGATAGTTTTATAATTGCTAAAATTTTAAAAGCAGAAAAACACCCTGATGCAGATAGGCTTAGAGTTTGTGATGTAGATATTGGGACAGGTGATTCTGTTAAAGTTGTTTGTGGTGCACCGAATGCAAAAGAAGGATTGTTGACAATTTATGCTCCTCCTGGCGCCGTAGTACCAAAAAACCAAATGAAACTAGTAGTAAGTAAAATAAGAGGTGTCACATCATACGGAATGCTTTGTTCAGAATCTGAACTCAATTTATCAAATGAAAGTGATGGTATTACAGAACTTTCCTCAAAAAAATATGATAAAAAAATAGGTGAAAATTATTTTCCAAAAAAATTTTTAAATGTAATTGATATTTCCATTACACCAAATAGAGCAGATTGTTTGGGTGTAAGAGGGATAGCAAGAGATCTAGCAGCAGCGGGTGCAGGAACATTAAAAAACCAAAAAGAAAAAAAATTAGATAAAAAAAATAAACAAACCGTTGGTGTAAAAATTGAAAATGGAAAAAATCAGGCATGTACGTCATTTGGCAGTTGCTTAATTACAGGTGTAAAAAATACAGAAAGTCCAGAATGGTTAAAAGAAAAAATAATTTCTCTAGGTCAAAAGCCTATTTCCGCAATAGTTGATATTACAAATTATGTAATGTTTGATTTAAATAGACCGCTTCATGCATACGATGCTGATAAAATAGACAAAGGAATAATTGTAAGAAACTCTAAAAAAGGCGAAACATTTGAGGCATTAGATAATAAAGAATACAAACTAGAGGACGAGATGTGTGTCATATCAGACGCATCAGGTGTATTGGGACTTGGTGGAATAATAGGAGGCACAAGAACTGGAACTGCGTTAGATACAAAAAATGTATTAATTGAGTCTGCTTATTTTAGTCCACATTCAATTAGAAAATCTTCTAAAAAGCTGAACATAGATACTGATGCAAAATTCAGATTTGAAAGAGGTATTGACCCATTATCAATTGAGCAGGGACTTGAAAGAGCTGCTAACTTAATACAAGAAATATGTGGTGGTGAAGTTAGTGAATTTGATATTCAAAAAATTGAGGATGTTAAAAAAAAATCATTAAAATTCAATCCTTCTTTATTTGAAAAAATTACTGGTTTTAATATTGATAAAAAAGAAATGATTACAATTCTAAATAATCTGGGATTTGAAATAAAAGTGGATAAAAAGTTACTTGATGTCATTATACCATCTTGGAGACATGATGTTTCCTTAGAAGTTGATGTGGTAGAAGAGCTTGTAAGGATTAAAGGTTATGATCAAATTAAAAGGATCGAACCTGAAAAAACTAGAAAAAAGCCAACATTAAATTTAAAACAAAAGTTATTTCATTTTTTACAAAGATCTATTGCTTCCAAGGGTTATCTTGAGGCTATTACTTGGTCTTTTACTGATAGTAAAATTAATCAACTATTCATTGAAGATAATAAAGAAATTAAAATAATTAATCCTATAAGTTCTGATTTGGATGTATTGCGAAGTTCAATTTTTTCTAACTTAATTATTCATTTGAATAAGAATTTAGGAAGGGGATTTAAAGATTTATCAGTATTTGAAATAGGTCCAACTTTTTCAGGATCACAACCAGGAGAGCAACAGACTGTAGTTTGTGGATTAAGGTCAGGAAAATTGGCTAGACAGAGTTGGTTGGAAAAAGAAAGATTAATTGATGTATTTGACGTTAAAAGTGATGTTATCAAAAGTTTGGTTGAAGCAGGCTACAATAAAGAAAAACTCTACATTGATGATGAAACGCCAAGTTATTATCATCCAGGAAAATCAGGAAGAATATTTTTAAATAAAGGAAAAGAAAAAGTAGTAGCTTTTTTTGGTGATATTCATCCAAGTATATTAAAAAAATTAGACATTAAAGTTGAAGCATTAGTGGGATTTGAAATATTTTTAGATAACTTAAAACAACCAAAAAAATCATTAAAAGATCAAAAAACTCAATACAAATATTCAGATTTTCAAAAATCAGAAAGAGATTTTGCTTTTGTTTTAGATAAAAATTTTAAAGTTCAAGAATTAATTGAGATTATTTCCAATGTAGATAAGGAGTTAGTAAGATCTGTCAAAGTATTTGATGTTTATGAAGGAACGAATATTTCTGAAGGTAAAAAATCAATTGCATTAAATGTAACCATTCAATCTTTAGAGAAAACATTAACAGAAGATGATTTAAATAAAATTAATCAACTTATTATTTCAGCTGTCGAATTAAAAACTGGTGCAAAGATTAGATCATAATTATGACAAAAATTGATCATATTAGAAACTTTGCTATTATTGCTCATATAGACCACGGTAAATCTACTATAGCAGATAGAATAATTCACACATGTGGTGGTCTTACAGAAAGAGAGATGAAGGCTCAAGTTTTGGACTCAATGGATATTGAGAGAGAAAGAGGGATAACTATTAAAGCTCAAACTGTTAAACTTAATTATAAAGCAAAAGATGGTAAAGAATATATTCTAAACATTATTGATACTCCGGGACACGTAGATTTTAGCTATGAAGTTAGTAGATCTCTGTATGCATGTGAAGGGTCTATTTTAATTGTTGATAGCACTCAGGGAGTAGAGGCACAAACATTGGCAAATGTTTATCAAGCATTAGATACCAAGCATGAGATAGTCCCTGTCTTAAATAAAATTGATTTACCAGCATCAGACTTAGAAAAAACAAAGACACAAATAGAAGATGTTATAGGTATTGATACTGAAAATGCCATACCTTGTTCTGGAAAAACAGGTGAAGGTATAGAGGACATTCTAGAACAAATTATTGTATCACTACCAGCCCCAGAAGGAGAAAAGAATGCAGATTTAAAATGTTTGTTAGTTGATAGTTGGTATGACACTTATTTAGGAGTGGTTATTTTAGTTAGAGTTATAGATGGAAAGATTTCAAAAAATATGAAGATAAAAATGATGTCTACCAACCAAGAATATATAATTGAAAAAGTAGGTGTATTTACCCCAAAAGCAACTGATGTTAATGAATTAAATGCTGGAGAAATTGGTTTTATAACAACGGGAATAAAAATTTTATCAGAAACAAAAGTTGGAGATACTATTTGTGATGCAAGCAAACCACTTCAAGAGGCACTCCCGGGATTTAAACCAAGTAAGCCAGTAGTATTTTGTGGATTGTTTCCTGTAGATAGCTCTGAATATCAAAAATTAAAAGATGGCCTAGGTAAACTTCAATTAAATGATGCTAGTTTTTCATACGAAGCAGAATCATCTACCGCTTTAGGATTGGGATTTAGATGTGGATTTTTAGGTTTACTACATTTAGAAATTATTACTGAAAGGTTAGAGAGAGAATTTGATATAAATTTATTAACGACAACGCCTGGTGTTGTTTATAGGGTTCATATGAACAAAGGTGAGGTAATAGAGTTACAAAACCCATCAAGCTTACCAGAGACTACGTTAATTAATTATATTGAGGAACCTTGGATTAAAGCTACAGTTATTACCCCAGATCAGTACTTAGGAGCAATTATAAAAGTTTGCCAAGACAAAAGAGGAGTGCAAACTAATTTAAGCTACTCTGGAAATAGAGCAGTTTTAAACTACGAAATTCCTTTAAATGAAGTCGTATTTGATTTTAACGACAGATTAAAGTCGATGACGAGTGGTTATGCTAGTTTTGATTATGAGATCATTGGTCATAGAGAAGGGGATTTGGTAAAACTTGGAATACTTGTAAATGCCGAACCAGTAGATGCTTTATCAATGATGGTGCATAAGGATTTTGCACAAACAGTTGGAAGAGAGGTTTGTGAAAAATTAAGAGATTTAATTCCTAGACATAATTTTATGATACCTGTTCAAGCTGCCATTGGTGGAAAGATCATAGCAAGAGAGACCATTAAAGGTTTTAAAAAAGATGTTTTAACAAAAATTCATGGTGGTGGTGCTAGAGACAGAAAAAGAAAATTATTAGATAAACAAAAAAAAGGAAAAGCTAGAGGAAAACAGTTTGGTAAGGTAGAAATTCCTCAAGAAGCCTTTATAGGTGTGCTAAAAATTAATAAAGATAGCTAAATAATAAATGAGAAAAATCGTTGATTGCATAACTTTTTTTGATAATAATTTAATGTTTGATTTACGATACAATATTTTAAAAGACTATGTAGATTATTTTGTAGTTTGTGAATCTAAATTTGATCATAGGGGTAAGCCAAAAAAACTAAATTTTATTAAAAATAAAAAATATGATCCTGCAAAAATTAAATATTTTGTTTTAGAAAAACCATTCCCAAACAATACAAGTATTTGGAAAAATCAAGCCATACAAAGAGAATTTCTATTAGAAAAATTAAATTTTGTAGAGCCGAACGATTATATTTTCTTCTCTGATCCAGACGAAATACCAAAACCTGAAATACTCAATAACTTTGAATTAAAAAAAAAATATGGCATATTTATGCAAGATGTCTTTAATTATAAATTTAATTTATTTAATTCTTTTGAGAGTCCATGGGAAGGATCAAGAGTATGCAAAAAAAAAGATTTAAAATCTATTGATTTTATGAGGCAAAAGGTAAAGTTTAAAAATTTAAAATATAGCATTTTTAGAATTGATAAAGAAAAAAATATAGAAATATTTAATGATGCGGGATGGCACTTTAATAACATTATGTCGCCACAAGAAATTTCTATAAAGCTAAAAACATTTGCACATTCTGAGTTTAGTACAGACCAATATTCTAATCCAAAAACTATCGAAGAAAAAATTAATTTAAAAATAGATCTTTTTGAACGAGGTCATCAATATATTAAGATAAGTCTAGATGATTCAATGCCAAAATATATTCTTCAAAATAAAGAAAATTATCATAAGTGGATAATTTAAGCTAAAGAAATCTATTTAAAACCTCTTCAATTTCTTTAACTGAAATATACATGTCTCCTGAAATTTTTTTATTAATAATTTTTGGAGTTTCAATTCTCGTATAATTTATTTTTAATAAACTACATATTCTCTTACATTTTTTGCTTGGATGATTATCGGGTATTATTTCTACTAAATTAAGATCGGGATTTGAAAAAACAATGTTTGTAAATGCAGCTCCGTGAGGTCCTATTATTATTTTAGCATTATTAAATAAATATATTTGTTCAAAAAAATCTAATTTTCCTACCTGGTAACTTTTAAACCCAAAACTTGATAAATATTTAATTATCTCTTCATTATTAATTATTTTACAGTGATTAAATATAGACTCAGATCTATCTATAAAAACTCTATCGCAACAATCAAATTTTTTTGAAAGATTTAAAAATTTCTCTCTTAACCAAAAAATAATCCATTCTGGCAAAATGGCTACTTCATTTTGTATAAACCCTTTTTGGTACCAAGGATGATCTATGGCAATAAGATTTTTGGCTTTTAGATGTCTGTAAGTCTCACTATTAATCATTTTTTGTTCAGTTATTCCAAATAATTTAAGAATATTCTTTTGCCATTCATAATTTCCTGGCACATAAAAAAAATCAATCTTATTAAGAGGAATTTTTTGCTCACATAATTTTAACTTTGTTATTATATCGAATAAAAAATGAAAATAATTATTTCCACTCGCTCCCTGCACAAGAGATAACATTGTACCATTAATATCTTTGATTAATCTGGGAGTGCCAGTAGAAAAAACTTTATTAAATTTTTCATCTTTAAGTTCCCCAGCAATTTGTTGGTAAGATATTTTTGGTATAACTATATTATCTTTAATTATAGCAACATGCTCTACTGTATCAGTGTAAACTCTTCCATTTGGAATTTCATAAATACTATTATGTAAATTGTATTTATTTCCATTTAAAAAAATATTATCTATTTTTTGTACTTTAAATGTATGTTTATCAAGCTCTTTAAATATTTTTAATTTTCCATAAAATAAAAAAAAAATTGATTGGAAAATTTTTTTAAAACACTTTTGAAAAAATTTATTAATTTTCATAATATTAATGTATTATATAATATGATTTATGCAGATATGTTATGAAAAAAATTATTAATTGGGGCATAATTGGAGCAGGTAATGCAGCAATCAACCTTGCAAAAAATTTTAAAGATTCATATAACTCAAAGCTCATTGGAGTGGCTAGTAAAAATAAAAATAAAAGACTTTATTTTGAGAAAGAGTTTAAAATAGAAAAAAAAAATATCTATGAAAATTATGAAGATATTTTAGAAAATAAAGATATAGACATTATTTATATCGCACTACCACACAACCTACACAAAGAATGGTGTATAAAATCATCAATTAAAAAAAAAAATATATTGGTAGAAAAACCAGCCGCATTATCAACTATAGATGTTAGACAAATTATAGAACAAGTTAAAAAAGATAAAGTATTCTTTACAGAAGGTCTTGCTTATAAGTTTCATCCCTTTTTTTTACAAATTTTATCAATAATAAAAAAATTGGATCCTAAGAATATTGTTTCAATTAAATCATCGTTTGGCAATGATGCTATTGGTGGAAAAAAATTATTTGGATTTAGATTTAAAAGACCAAAAAAAACAAAAAGACTTTTTAACCCAGATCTAGGAGGTGGAGCTATTTGGGACACCGGTTGTTATCCAGTTTCAGTTGTTAGAAGTATTATTTCTACAATATTTAATGAGCGCAATATTGACCTAAAAATATTGGAAGCTACAAAAAAAATTGGCTCTACAGGCGTAGATGAAAATTCTTATATGAAGTTAGAATTTAATAAAATTAAAGTATATGTCGAAACGTCTATCAATAAACCCCTTAAAAATAACATCGAGATTCAAATGAAAAATGGAAACATTATTATACAAAATCCATGGTTTCCCGAACATGATTCTTCAATTGAAGTTCTTATTGATGGTAAAAAGAAAGTTATCAAGCCCTTAAGTGAAGTAGATTCTTATAGTAATCAAATAGAAAGTATCTCAAATTTATTAATTGATGGACGATTAGAATGTAAATATCCATTTCCAACTTTTGAAGAAATTTACAAGAATAATGAATTATTAGAAAAATGGGTTCAATTTTAGCTAATTATTAATCTTTACTAAAAAAATTAAATTTAGATCTTATTCTCAATAATCTTCTTGTTAATTTTACTTTTTTATCTCTTTTAATTTCAATATTAATATATTTTTTAGGGCTGGCTTCTTTCTCGGGCAGATCGAATAAAGAACAATGTATATCTCTCCATCCCCAGGATTTAAATTCCATTAATTCTGCAAAATTTTCTTTATTAATCCAAGCCCCATAAATTTCATTTCCGAAAGGACCAGATGAATTTTTAGGGAAGGAATATTTATTGATAATTGATTTTATATATATTTTTAAATTTTTATAAACATATTCAACATTATTACCTTCAACTAATTTATAGGAATTGTATTCTCCTAATGAATAAAGTAATTTAAATATATTAGGATTAGTTGCTTCAACAGAAATATAGTTCGGCTTTATATTGTTAGATAGAATTCGTTTGAGAATTATTTCGTCATATTCCTCAAGGTCGATTTTTATATAATATGGTTTTCCATAGAATTTAATAACTTCCAATACATCCTTACTAGAAATTTCAATTTCAAAAAAATCATTATTTAATGAATCAATTGGCCTAGGAAATTGTCCTAATAAATAATTATTTTTATGAATATAAAATTTTTCGATTTTCTCATTTTTTTCAGCTAATATACATTTTTCTAAAATTAGTTTTCCAGATTTAATTTCGTTATGAAATTTTTTTTCAATATATTGACAGTTTCGTGGGTCAGCTTCAACCGCTATTATCAAATCAGATTTTAATAAATAGTAGGGAATATTTTCACCACGAGATGCACCAAAATCGTATATTATTTTATTCATTGATTAAGCTGAAATACAATTTATTAATATTATAATAATTATATAATAAATTTTAAATAAAACTATGTCTACTAACAAAGATCTTCTAACGCTTTTTAACGAGAGTGAGTATTATTCACTTAAATATAAAAATTATTTCCCTGTATATGAAAGGTTATTTTCTAGATTTAAGGGAAAAAAAATAACATTTGTTGAAATAGGAGTTTTGTCTGGAGGCTCTCTATTTATGTGGAGAAATTATTTTGGAAAAGATGCTAGAATAATAGGTGTTGAATTAAATCCAGAGGCAAAAAGATTTGAAAAAGATGGTTTTGAAATTTATATAGGGAACCAGTCAGATGAGAATTTTTGGAAAGGTTTTTTTGAAAAAGTTGGAGAAGTAGATATAATTTTAGATGATGGAGGGCACACAAATTTTCAACAGATAGTGACTAGTTGCTCATGCATTCCTTTCATCAAAGATGATGGTGTATTGGTCGTTGAAGATGTTTTTCACAGCTATGGAGTTAGTTATGGAGCATCAGGATTTTATAATCCATCCAAATACTCATTTATTAATTTTTGTAAAAAAACTATTGATGATGTTAATTATAGATTTCCTGAAAATAAAAAATTTAAGTTTTCCTTAAATAAGAGTGTATTTTCAGTAGAGTTTTTTGAAGCTATAGTAGCATTTAATATTAATAAAGAACTTTGCAAAATTGAAAATGAAGTTTTGTATAGTAAGGGAAAAAATATAGAGGTAAGAGATTATGCTCATGTACACAATAAAAATGTTCCTGGAAGTAATAAATTCGTAGTAAACATGAGAAAATTCTTAAAAAAAGCTAGAAGCAACTTTAAATATATTGTTTTTAAGATAAATGAATCTGTTTCAAAAAAATATTTTAAATAATTTTTAGGAGAGATGGCCGAGTGGTTTAAGGCGCACGCTTGGAAAGTGTGTGTATTGTCAAAGGTACCCAGGGTTCGAATCCCTGTCTCTCCGCCATTAATTTTAAAAAGCTTTAAACTTAAAGATTATTTAATAACTTAATGTTAATTAATGTAAATAATTTTTCTCTTTTTTTTTAAAAATGTTATAAAGATAAGACTTCCACATAAAAAATATATGAAAAATAACTCCACATATCAAGCTGACTCAATCAAGGTATTAAAAGGTCTTGAGGCGGTTAGAAAAAGACCAGGAATGTATATTGGTGATACAGACGATGGAACTGGCTTGCATCATATGGTTTATGAAGTTGTGGATAACTCAATAGATGAAGCTTTAGCAGGGCACTGTAAAAACATAGATGTTAAAATTAATTCTGATGGAACTATTACAGTTAGAGATGATGGAAGAGGAATACCTGTTGATATGCACAAAGGTGAAAAAATGTCTGCAGCAGAAGTTATTATGACTCAATTACATGCTGGTGGAAAATTTGATCACGATTCTTATAAAGTTTCAGGTGGACTTCACGGGGTAGGGGTTTCAGTTGTTAATGCATTATCAGAAAAATTAAAATTGGAAATAGATAGAGATGGAAATAGATATTTTATAGAGTTTAAAGATGGAGCTTCAAAAGCACCCCTTAAAGTTATAGGAAAATCAAAAGAAACTGGAACACAAATAACATTTTTGCCATCAAAAGAAATATTTTCCTCTATAAAGTTTACCCCAAATATAATTATTAAAAGAATGCGTGAATTAGCGTTCTTGAATAGAGGAATAAAAATAACAGTTAATGACTTAAATCAAAAAAAAGAAAAAATAATAGTATTTAAATTTGATGGTGGTGTTTTAGAGTTTGTTGATTTTTTAGATGAAAAAAGAGAAAAACTTATAAATAAAACTGGAAATGATTTATTTAAAAAGCCTATTTATATTGAGGGTAAAAAAAATAATATTGAAATCGAATGTTCTTTAAAGTGGAATGCTAGCTACGGCGAAGACATCTATCCTTATACAAATAATATTTATCAAAAAGATGGTGGTACTCACTTACTGGGATTTAGAAGTGCATTAACCAGAGTAATCAATAAATATGCAACAGAACATAACTTATTAAAGAAAAATAAATTAACAATATCAGGTGATGATATTAAAGAGGGTCTTACTTGCGTTATTTCAGCAAAAATACCTGATCCAAAATTTTCCTCTCAAACAAAAGATAAGTTAGTTTCATCTGAGGTAAGAATGATAGTAGAAAGTATTGTTAGTGAAAAACTATCAATATGGTTTGATCAGAACCCAACTACATCTAAAATTATTTTAGCAAAAATAATGCAAGCAGCACTTGCAAGAGATGTGGCTAGAAAAGCAAGAGAAAATGTAAGGAGAAAAGGAGCTTTAGAATTAAGTGGATTACCTGGAAAATTAGCTGACTGCCAAATAGGAAAACAAGAAGGGACTGAATTGTTTATAGTTGAGGGAGATTCTGCGGGTGGCTCAGCAAAACAAGGCAGAAACAGATCAAATCAAGCAGTATTACCATTAAGAGGAAAAATTCTTAATACTTATGTTGAGGAAGTTGCTCTTAAAAAAAATAGCAACAGAGATGGCAGTGAACACAGAACAAAATCATTAGCTAAAATGATGTCATCAAATGAGGTTGTTACTTTAATTAATGCCCTTGGTCTTGACCCAAAGGTTGAAGAAATAGATTTAAAAGATTTAAGATACGGAAAAATTATTATCATGACTGATGCCGATGTTGATGGATCACATATTAGGGCTTTACTATTAACATTTTTTAACAATAAGCCATTTAATAAATTAATTGAAAATGGACATGTTTACCTCGCTCAACCACCATTATTTAAGATTAATAAAGGAACAAAAGGAATTTATATAAAAGACGAAAGTGAATTAGAAAATTATATTTTAAAAAATAATAAAGAATTACAAAGATTTAAAAAGGGAACTAAAGAATTTATCAAAGCCTATGAAGAAGAAAAATCTAGAATGAGCATTCAAAGATTCAAGGGATTAGGAGAAATGAATCCAGAAGAATTATGGAGTACCACTCTAGATCCTGAAACAAGAAACTTATTACAGGTTCAATATTCAAAAGATTTAAAAAAAGACCAACATCTTATCCATACCTTGATGGGTAATGACGTTGCTTTAAGAAAAGATTTTATTGTCTCCAACGCAATTAATGTCCAAAATTTAGACATCTAATAATGAAGTTTTTCGAAACTTCAAAATATTTTTCATTAAAAAAATCTACATACATCAATCTAAGATGGATAGCTATTATTGGTCAATTAATAACAGTAAACTTTATATATTTTATTTTTGATTTTAAATTCAATTTAATTTTAGAAAATTCAATAATTTTAATTGGAATACTAAGCAATCTTTATTTAATTTATTTTAATAAGAATACACAGCTATTAGATAAAACAGCATTTATTTTTTTATTAATTGATATTTTAATGTTAAGTGGCTTAATTTATTTAACAGGAGGAATTGTAAATCCTTTCTCAATTTTTTTAATAATTCCAGCTATTTTTTCATCATCAAACTTAGGCTTTAAGAGTAATTTATTGTTAGTTAGCATCACTATTTTAACAATTATTTTTCTTACTTTTTTTAACCAACCACTGCCTTACCCAGTTAGTGAACATTTTCATGTTGATAGTAATTATTATTATTCAATTCCTATCTCATTAATTATTGCTTTAATTTTTTTAAATTATTTTGCTTCAATCTTCGGAAAAGAATCTAGGATTAGAAAAGAAGCTCTAAACAAAATGGAAGAAATTATGTCGAAAGAACACGAGCTTTTGTCACTCGGCGGTCAAGCTGCTGCTGCTGCTCATTCTTTAGGTACTCCATTTTCTACAATAAAAATTATATCCTCAGATTTATTAGAACAATTTAAAGATAACGATGAAGTTAAAAGGGATGTTAGTCTTTTAGTGAGTCAAATTGAAAGATGTAGCAAAATATTAAAAAAATTAACGTTAAATCCAATTGTTGAGGATGATTTTATTGATAGAGATTTATCTATAGCTGACTATTTAAATGAAATTATAAAGTCTTTTAAGGAAATAAGTAAAAAAGAATTTATTCTAAATTTTGATCAAAATTTAAATTCATTAAATATCACTAAATCTATGGAGGTTGTTTATGGGTTAAGAAATTTTATTGGTAATGCAAATAAATTCTCAAACAGTAAAGTTTTTATAATTTTAAAAAGTGATAATGATACTACAGAAATTATAATTGAGGATGATGGTGAAGGATACCCCAAAGATGTGTTAAGAAATATTGGTGAACCTTATATTAAGTCTTATAAATCCTCTATAAAATCTAAATCAGGACTAGGTCTTGGTATCTTCATAGGTAAAACTTTGCTTGAAAAAAATTATGCAGATATTTTGTGTAAAAATTCAGAAACAAGAAGTGGTGCTGAAGTTAATATTAAATGGAAAAATAAAGATCTTAAAAACCTTTAGTGCAATTTATTTTTATTTTCAAATAGACCACTTAGTTGAGAAATCATCACATCCCCAAGCTCATGTACATCAGTTATTTTAATAGCCTTATCGTAGTACCTAGAAACATCATGTCCAATACCAATTGCTAAAATTTCAATATCACTTTTCGCTTCTATAAATTTAACCATTTTTTTTAAATGTTTTTCTAGAAAGTCTCCTGAATTAACTGACAAAGTAGAGTCATCTACTGGCGCACCATCTGAAATGACCATTAGAATTTTTCTTTCTTCTTTTCTTTTTTTAATCCTATTGTAAGCCCAAGATATAGCTTCTCCGTCTATATTTTCTTTTAATAGCCCTTCTTTTAGCATTAAACCTATATTATTTTTAGCTTGCCTCCAGTGAGTGTCTGCTCCTTTATATATTATGTGTCTTAAGTCATTAAGTCTTCCGGGACTTTTTGGTTTATCAGTTTTGGTCCAAGCTTCTCTACTTTTTCCACCTTTCCAGTTTTTAGTCGTAAAACCTAATACCTCAACCTTCACTGAGCATCTTTCCAAAGTTCTAGATAATATATCCGCACAAAGTGCTGCGATTGTTATAGGACGTCCGCGCATTGATCCTGAATTATCAATCAACAAAGTTACTATCGTATCTTTAAAATCAAGATCTTTTTCCTTCATAAAGGATAGTGAATTATACGGATCCATAATAATTCTAGTTAGTTTAGAACTATCCAATAATCCCTCTTCTAAATCAAACTCCCAAGCTCTATTTTGTTTTGCAAGTAATTGCCTTTGTAATTTATTTGCAAGTTTTGTTATGAGGTCTTGGAAGCCAACAAGCTGTTGATCTAAACTGTTTCTCAATCTTTGTGTTTCTTTTATATCTTCTAAGGTTTCAGCTTTTGCAATTTCATCAAATTCTGTAGTAAAAATTTTATATTCTTGATCTATATTGTTTAAATTAGTTTTTTGTATTACATTTTCTGTGCTCTCTTTTTGAGAGTCCGAATCTTCCAAGCGCCCATCTATTTGCTGGTCGCTAAGATCAAAGCCTGCGTCTAGGCTTGCCGGAGTCTCATCTTGCTTATTTTCTTCTTCTTTAGCGTCTGATTGATTATCATCATTTTTTTCTGATTTATTCTCTTGTTCGTTATCTTTTTCATCATTATCTTCATTGTTCTCATCATTATTTGAATTAAAAATATCCATACTTTGAAGAATTTCTGAAAATTTTAATCCGTAGTTATCTTGCTCTTCCAAATTTTTATTTAAAAAATCAAGATGCTTATCAATGGAGGAGCTAAAATCTTTTTCCCAAAAACTTAACATTCTTGAAGATACAGCATTAAGCTTTAAATTAAAAAATTTTTTCAACATATAAAGTTCAAAAGCTTCTGTTACAGGAACATCTTCTTTATTTTTTAATTGACCTTTACGAACTGAAGCTATTTTTTGATTATAATTTTCGCTCAAATTTTTTCTGACACCTTTAAGCATTCTTCCACCTAAAACCTCATATCTAATTTTTTCAGCAATATTATACAGAGATTTACAAGAGGGATTATTAGGTAAGTTTTTATTAAATATCTCTTTATTGGAAAATTTTTTTTTAAGCGCACCTGAATCTGTTTCAGCTCTTAATCTAATAAAATCGTTTTTATGAGATAAATTTGTCACATCGAAAAAATCTATTTTTTTCGATTTAAAATTTTTATCAATTTTTTTAATATCCAGCTTATAATCTTCTGAAATTACTTTTGCAGTGGAGATTAGAGCTTGTTTAAATTGTTCTTTAAAATTATCTTCTTTATTGCTCATTTAAATCTGAATATTCACCATCGACTCTGGCAGCTCGTCACCAAAACATCTTTGATAATATTCAGCTATAGTATTCTTTTCAATATCGTCACATTTGTTTAAGAACGTAACTCTAAATGCATAACCAGTATCTTTGAAGATTTCTGCATTCTCAGCCCAATGCAGGACAGTTCGGGGACTCATAACTGTTGAAATATCTCCTGCTATAAAACCTTTTCTAGTTAAAGAGGCTACTTTAATCATATTGGATATCTTTTCTTTACCTTTTGGGTTATTCAAATTTTTATTTTTTCCCAAAATAATTTCCATTTCTTTATCAAGGCTTAAGTAATTTAAAGATGTAACTATATTCCATCTATCCATTTGTCCTTGATTTATTTGTTGTGTCCCGTGATATAATCCAGTTGTATCTCCTAATCCAACTGTATTAGAGGTTGCAAATAATCTAAAAAATTTATTTTGTTTTATAACTTTATTTTTATCTAAAAGAGTAAAATTTCCTTCAGCTTCTAATACTCTTTGAATAACAAACATTACATCTGGTCTACCAGCATCATATTCATCAAAAACAAGTGCGACAGGATTTTGAATAGACCAAGGTAAAATACCCTCTCTAAATTCTGTAACTTGCTTCCCATCTTTTACGACAATTGCATCTTTTCCAATAAGATCAATTCTACTTACATGACTGTCCAAGTTTACTCTAATACAAGGCCAGTTTAATCTTGCTGCGATTTGTTCAATGTGAGTTGACTTACCAGTTCCATGATATCCCTGAACTAAAACTCTCTTATTAAAGGCAAAACCAGATATAATTGCAAGTGTAGTGTCTCTATCAAATTTATAATTTTTATCTATTTCAGGTACATATTCACTTTTTTTTGAGAATGCATCAACTTCCATGTCTGAATCAATTCCGAAAGATTGCTTTAAAGATATTTTGATATCTGGTTGTATATTTAAATTAGGTGTCAATTTTTTCCCTATAAGTGTTTTTTAGCTGGGTGTAAGCTAAAGTGATTAATTTAAGTTTTTCTTCATATTCTTTATTTCCTAAATTAATATCAGGGTGAAATTTTTTGACAAGAGTTTTGAATTTATCTTGTATTTGTTCCCATTTTAAACCGACTGAAACACCCAAAATACTAAAAGCCTTAATATCGTTGGCATCAAACTTGAACTGATTCATGTGATTATATTCACCTCTAAGTTTAGTCTTATCAAATTCATCTTTTAAAGTGTTATTCCAAAGAACTTTAAAAAAATTATCTGAAGAACTAAAGCTTTGTGTGGGTTTATGCCAAGTCATATCAGACTTTAAAAAATCAAATACCTGTTCATCATCCATTCCTTTAAAATAATTCCAATTTTTATTAAAATCTTTAATGTGAGCTAAACAAAGCAGTCTGTAGCTTTTGCTATTATCTTTTTCAATTGGCGCCTTATATTCACCAATTTCGAAGCAATTATTCCAGTCACAAATATTTTTCATGTTATATAATAATAAAATAATACTTATGAATATAAATGAATTAATTGCAATTGTTAAAAATAAGCTTGAAAAAGAAATTGTTATTCAGG
>Ga0222670_1000253_pt1 | contig 24159 bp, 31 predicted proteins | sample AntAcemetagen732_FD_181148 | JGI IMG/M metagenome (GOLD analysis project Ga0222670, IMG submission 181148) | Saline water microbial communities from Ace Lake, Antarctica - #732 | ecosystem: Environmental > Aquatic > Non-marine Saline and Alkaline > Saline | place: Antarctica: Ace Lake... | reverse complement strand
AGGCGGTTTTTCTTTTTCTAAGGATTAATTTTGTTTATACGCGATTTGATCGTGGTACTTCACCGATTGTGTGCTCACGTGGATTTGTTCGTTCTTGCGGAACTTCTTTCCAGTAGTAACGCCAGAAGTGTACACGGACAAGATAGATAATAGCAATAAGTAGAACTGCAATAATTAACCAACCAAACACATTTCCAGGAAGGAATCCACTTGCAAACAATCCAGCTGCCAGAGGTGATCCGTAGGTACTAACATCAAGCTCATCAATATCAAGAGCAGTAAGGTTCTCTCGTGAGCCTTGTACAAGATCACGGTATGTTAGTTTCACTTCAGCAATCGCTTCATCAAGCTTGATGTTACGAACACGAGCGGTTACCGTATATTCTCCTGACTCACCTGGCTTTACGTCACGCAACTTTACAATAGCTGCATTACGGTTAGTCGAGTATGACACACCATCTGATCCTGAGATGTATTGCATTCCTTCTGGAATAGTTACCAATAGAACAGCATCTTCTAGTTCGCGATCAGTTGTAAGATTTGCATATGAAACTTCGTATGTTACATATTCTCCGTTACGAATGATATCTTGGCTGTTATCAATTGAAAGCCCAGCTACACCATTTGATTCAACATTATTACTTGAATCTGAATTTGACGTATTTGAACTTATAGAATTTGTTGATGTAGAAGTAGTAGTATTTGATGAACCTGAACTTACTGTTGAAGTTGTTGAACCACTGTTAGTGTTTCCACTATTGTTAACAATGGTATTAGATTCAGTTATAACCAAACCTGAGTTTGAATTATTACCATCTTTAGTAGTAAATTTAACTTTATCACCTCGTACAATATCATTCTCATAATACATTACTGCTCGATAATAGTATGATTCACCCGGGTCGAGATCGTCAACTTCAATAGAAATAGTCTTTGAACCAAGTGTTGCACCAATAGCTTCTGACTGTACATCTAGACTTGATGTTTCACCAAATTCAAAAATAATTGATGGTCGTGTAAAGTCTGTATAACATGCATCACGTGAAGAAAAGTAAGCGTTCAACGTTGCAGAGTCTTCAGTAACTTCTGATGCTAGTTGAGTAGCAACGGTAGGACCTTGATCCTCGTCACATACAGCTGATACTGGTTGTGCTGATATAGCAAAACTTGCCATAACAAGACCAAGTGCAATACCTGTAAACATTATTGAATTTTTCATGTTTTTGATATTCATATGCCGTATATTGTAGCATATTAGGTCACACTTGTCAAGTACCTTACATACACCTTATTTTATTATATAGCAACAAAAAAGGAGTCCTACGGACTCCTTTCATTGCTATATATAGCTGATTTTAGTGCATCTCTACAAGAATTGGTACATTGTCTGGTAGCGCATATAAGGCCTCAATAGCCATATCTGATTCATGGCACACAATGCATATAAGACCCAAACCTCTTAAAATTCTCTCTAAGAGGTTTATCTTAGAGAGCATATTAGGTCGTTTAAAGCCTATATCCTTTAGCTCTTTAGCGTAGAGGTATTGATAGTCCCTAACTACTCCAGCCGTGTGACAGATAGAAACAATACCTTTAACACTTCCCTTAAATGAACGCGTTCTGGTTTGATCAATAATAAACGACTCATCTCCCTCTTCAGGTAAAACAGCTCGAGACCTTAGGAAGTCTTTATGATGTGGAAATGTGGAATCATGCAATACCAACATGGTACTTGAAAAGTGTGACTTCTCTTTAGTCGTAGGAGTGGCATCTTTGGAAAATAGTGGGATCATCTTTAAGTAAGACATGAGCAGATTCTTTGATTGTTTGAGTTCTATTTTTTAGCAATAATATAACAAAATATTTATTTGTCAATATTTAGACTAAAAGTACCTACTTCTGTTCTATAGATATGTAGCGCAATAGCTGGATAGCCTAATTTATCACCTAGATCGTATGCTAGCTGGCGCATATATGTCCCACTCCCTGCTTTTACTACAACTCTTGCAACAAGAACGTTATTTAGCGCTATAGCTTTCCACGAATCAATAATTTCATCCTGTCTAAAATCACCCTCTATCTCAGAAATAAGTTTAGTCGCTTTACTTTGTACCTCTTTAAAAGACTTCGAATGAATACTTTGTAAATCTATCGAATATATTTCTACTTCGTGTTCTGGAATGGTAATTTCATCTATTCTCCCTTCTTTTGCATACATAAATAAAGGCTTTCCATTGATGGTCTTTGAAGAAAAAATCGGGTACTTCTGTACCTGCTTACCGGTAAAGTTTTGCAAGTTTTTTTCTACTGCGCTATTTATATTACCTAACACCTCTTTTGTTTTGCTTACTATGCCCAACACATCATGCGTATCAGTACTTACACCAAAAACGACATCTACAGTATATGTTTTATCTAAAGCAAGATATTCATCTTTTTTCTTACAATCCTCCCCGGCAAGCAGTATCAGTAACCCTTCAGCCATTGGATCTAGTCTACCAGCGTATGTCATGGGAAGATCTTTATAATATGGAAAAGCTAATTGCATGCGCTGAATACACGCCAGAGGTGTTTCTCCTTGGAATTTATATACCGGAATTATGTGAGTCATTTTATCTATCATATTATGTTATTAATATATGGTAGAACGCTTGACTTTACAAGGCTCTCAGGCTACAATGAGGCACGTTTTAGGAATTAACCTTCATAACAGTTTTGTCAAAATACGACCAAATAAAAATGAATGAAAGTATACGCGCGCGCGAGTTGCGTGTTATCCATCCTGAACAAGGCAACTTGGGTGTTATTAGCACAGATGAAGCCGTTAAAATAGCTCGCGAACTAGGACTTGACCTCATTGAAATATCTTCTGATACTAAACCACCGATCGCAAAGATTATGGATTATGGACAGTATCAATACGAACAGAAGAAAAAACAAAAAGAAATCAAGGCTAAGCAAAAAATGTCTAGCTCTGAAGTCAAAAGTATCCAGGTTAAAATTGGAACCGGAGAAAATGACATGATGGTTAAAGCTAAGCGAGCCTCAGAATGGCTTGCTGAAGGTAGCCGAGTGAAAGTAGAACTATATCTACGCGGACGATCAAAATATCTCGAAAAGGGATTTTTGCACGAACGACTACAACGACTACTCGATATGCTGACCGTAGAACACAAATTGGTTGATGAAATCAAAAAAAGTCCGAAAGGAATTATGACCACAATCGAACGAGTTAATAAAAAATAGTATGAGCACAAAAACAAACAAAGCATTTACAAAACGTCTAAAAATTACCAAAAATGGTAAGTTAAAAGCGCGTAAGCCAGGATTTAATCACTTTAATGCAAAACAAAGTGGTACTGAACGACAAGCAGGACGTAGAACAACCGACGTTTCATTTTCAAAAAAAGTACTGAACAAGAATTTACCACATCATAACGTATAATATTATGTCACGAGTTAAAGGAGGAGTAGCAGCAAACAAAAAAAGAAAGAATGTACTGGCTAAAGCCAAGGGTTTTCGTTTTGGACGATCAACTAAATTTAAACAAGCTAAAGAAGCTATCGCACACGCTGGTGTTCACGCATTTCGTGACCGAAAGCGAAAGAAGCGAGAGTTCCGAGGATTATGGAATATTAAAATCGGAGCAGGATTGCTCGCGTTTAAACTTTCATACAGCAAATTCATCGGTGCACTAAAATCAAAGAACATCGAACTTAATCGAAAAATGCTTGCTGAGCTAGCAGAAGAAGCTCCAGAAACATTTGCAAAAGTTGTAGAATCTACTAAATAAATTACTTACTAAAAAGTCCCGCAAATGCGGGACTTTTTAGTAAGTAATTTATTTTTCTAAACCCCTCCTCTCTTTTACTACCTTAATTAATTGCTCCACCAATTTTCGTGGATCTTTATCAAAAATGATAGTTCTTTTTTCATCAAATGATTGATCAACAATTTGCTTTAATAATTTGTCTGTCGTCCAGTCACCCTGTAAGACACCTATAGGTTTATCTTCTTTGTACGCAATAGTAAATTCGTTAATACTACTAATACGTCCACAGCCAAATACAATAGCATCACACGAGCGGACCATTAACAGGTCACGCCCAGAATACCCAAAGCCTGTAAAGATGGGCACTGTCATATGTTCAAGTGGTTGGCGGTATATTTTTTCATGCTCATCTGGTGAAACTGCAGGAGAAAAGCCTAGTACTGTACCACCTGCCTCAATTGCACCCATACCTGCCCACATAGGAAACCCGGTGGTTGCGCCCGTAATAGTCACGGCTCCATGTTGAGCTATCTCTTTACCAAGCGATTTTGCAGACTCTAGAGCATCTACACCGCAGTGTCCGGTTTCCCCGGCTCCCGAAATTGCAATGCTCACATGTAACTCTTTAGGTTCAAATTTCATATATACATTATAACATTACGAAAAATCTAATGTAACTTGATCTCCTTCATCTGGAGCTGTTGCTTTCACTCCTAGATAATCTCGAAGTCTTTGTGACAAGAACATTGTAGACTTTGGCTCACCCATGGCACAGAAAACATGTTGTACAGAATCTTTAAACCCGCTCACAAATCCAACAAGCTCGTCACTTCCTGCGTGACCTGAATATCCACTAATAGTTCTAACTTCGGCTTTTATAGGGATATCATTACCATAAATATTTACCTTCTTAGCACCCCCTTGAATAACACGGCCTAATGTTCCTGCTGCCTGATATCCTACAAATAATAGTATGTTATCTTTCTCGGGCAAGTAACGTAGTGCATGATGAATAATACGCCCTCCATTCATCATTCCTGATCCTGCAATAATTATTTTTGGCTTGCGAGCATTATTAATTTCTTTTGACTCATCAGATGTGTTCGTATAATACAATCGAGGAAAAGCAAATACATCATCCCCGCCACTGATAATTTTTCTTGTAGTTTCATTTAAAAACTCGGTACTCTTACGATAGATTTCAGTTACCTTGATAGCAAGCGGTGAATCAAGATACACATCAATTTTAGGTACACGATCATTCTCGATGAATTCGTTTAATTCGTATAATAATTCTTGAGTACGTTCTAGTGAAAAAGACGGAATCATTAGGACACTTTTACGATGAGCGACATCTTCGATAGCTCGTTCTAGCATATTAGTTCGTTCTTCACGCTCCTCATGATTTCGGTCACCATAGACACTTTCCATTACTACATAGTCAACCTCTTTTACCTCCTCTATGTCATGCAGTAATACATTTGGCGAATTACCTAAATCACCACTGAACAAAATACTTTTACTATTGTGTTTAATATGAACCATAGCTGAACCTAACACGTGACCAGCTTCTTTAAATTCAAATGTCCATTCTGGTAAAAATTCAGTTACATTGTGATATGGAACACCTTTCCACAGATCCATACTAGTTTGAATGTCTTTTAATTCATACAGAGGCTCTCGCCCCTCTTTCTCTGCATCGTGTTGCATAATATTCATACTATCTCGCAGCATAATATCTGACAAATCCATAGTTGGTTTCGTTGAATAAATCTTACCTCGAAAACCATGTCGAACTAACTTTGGAATAAGACCGATATGGTCTTGGTGTGAGTGAGTTACAATCAGAACGTCAACCTTGCTTGGATCATATGCAAAATCATCCCAATTTTTTACCTCATGATCTTTACCACCTTGAACCATTCCACAATCAACCAGGAATGTGCCCTCGTTTGTTTCTACATGAAAATTAGCACCTGTTACTTCTCCTGCGCCACCATAAAATGATAACCGCGCTTGATGTTCATTAAGATTTTCCATATTTTTGTATTGTTATAACTCCTAAAATTGCTGCCACAAGCGCCCCTACACCATCCATAATTAAGTCAAGGATTGTATCAGAAACGCTTGGCTGATGAATATTGGTTTTCATATATAAATCTATTACAAGTTCAAAGGATTCCCATAAGAGACCCACAAAAATAGTTCCAGCTAAAACTATAAAGACTAGTAATCCTAGATGTTCTTTAATCATCGCTTTGAAGCGTATAGTAAGTGCGGTTATAAAAAATCCGACCACCACACCACCAAGTCCATGCATCAAGATGTCAAACCAATCAAATACCCAATATAAATAAAACTTCATCGCTGTCAGATGGAGTGCTAATAGTATCCAAATCGTAATAACCGTATACCATAATAATTTTGTGTACAATTTTTGAGAATTCATACAGATATTATACATTATTACACTTACAATTTCTCATACTTTAGACCTTCTCATTTTTTGTAACAAAAAATCCGTCATATGACGGGTTTTTTGTTAGTAGTTACTCAAAGCATAAATATTAGCCAAAATTTAGGTGGGTCTCTAGGAAATAATGCCACAGCACTATCTCACATCGAATCCCCTACACTTGGTGTTCTAATTTTAATGGTTTCGAATAACTACTATTTTTATTATATCATATTTCAGCAAAGTGCAAGTTGTGGATTATTCCAATAGATCGTCAGCAAAAATCATCACTTCATCTAACTTGTTATACGTAAATATTTCTGAATCATCAAAAAAACGTGCAACTTCTGACTTACCATTCTCTACAGAATCAGAAGCATGTACTACGTTTGACTGTATACTCATAGTTAGATCACCGCGAATACTTCCAGCATCAGCTTCATATCCTTTTGTGGGACCAACGATGATTCGAATTGCATCAACAATTCGAATACCTTCTACTGCCATAGCAATAACCGGTGAATGCTGCATAAACTTTTTAATACCACCAAAAAAAGGCTTATCGGCAATGTGTTCGTAGTGCTGCTCGAGCAATGTATCTGCAGCTTTCATCATCTTTATACCAACAATTTTGATACCTTTTCGTTCAAAACGAGAGATGATTTCACCAACAAGATTACGCTGCACTGCATCTGGCTTAATAATAATAAGTGATCGTTCTTTTATAGCTTTTGACATAAATAATATCTGTAATTAATTCTAATACGCCTGCATCATAGCAGTCTTACCCTGATTTCTCAACTCTTTATTTGTTTAAGTACCTTCGTGTTGCAAAGAAGCTTGAAATAATTCCTAGCAACATTCCTGCTACCAGTAAGATAATGATGATTTGAGGCAAATTAGTAACATAATACGCAAAGATATCGATGCCGCCAAAAAATGTTTTTGCAAAGCTCGAAAACCACAACGTGATTGGAATAAGAGCAATTACCGTCAGCAACGTCGCACTAATCCCATAAAGAATTCCTTCTACCATGAATGGACCCCTGATATACTTATTATCGGCACCAACCAGTCTCATTACTGCAATCTCTTCACGAGCACCATAAATTGCCAAACGAATCGTATTGAAAGTAATAAGCACAGAGATAATTACAAAGAATAGTGTAACAATCGTACCTAATCGTTGTACCGTAATCATAATTTCATTGAGGCGATCAATGATTCCTTTGTTTTGGTTATAGTTAATTTTCTCAATCAGAGCACCATAAGAACTTGTTTCCAGGTATTGAACTATAGATGCGTACTGCCCTGTTTCATCAGCTTGAATATTGAGTGACGCACCTAAGGGATTCTCGTTCAATTCATCTAGTGCCTGAAGTGTTAAATAATCATCTGCGTGTCGCTCCCTGAAGCTTTCAATAGCATCTTCTCGTGATGTATAATCAATAGAAGACACTTCTGGCAATAGACCAAGATCGTCTCGCAATGTTAATGTCTCTACTTCTGCAGCATCTGGATAGAAATACACATTAATATCAACCCTTTCGCTGACTTGTGCCAACGAAAATGATAGGAGTGCATTTAATAAAATCAAACTACTCATAATAAAAAGTGTCACCGTCATAATTAAGACTGACACAAACGACACAACAGGGTTTCGCATGAAGTTTATAAAACCCGCTCGTATTATTCTTTTGAAATCAATTGCAAGACTCATAATTATTGTTCTTTAGTATCACTGATAATGCGCCCTTCTTCGAGACGAATAACACGCTTCTTTAATGAATCAACTACCCCTTGACTGTGCGTTGTTAAAATTACTGTAGTTCCCAAGTCATTAATTTTTTGAAGAATTTGAATAATCTCATATGTTGCTTCCGGATCAAGATTTCCGGTAGGCTCATCAGCAATGATGATGTCAGGCTGATTCACGATAGCTCGCGCAATGGCCAGTCGTTGTCGTTCACCTCCAGAAAGCTCGTGCGGAAATCGATCTGTTTTGTCAGCAAGATTCACTAAGTCAAGAACATGCGGAACATCCGAGGAGATCTCTTCATCTGTCTGACCTGCAACTTCCATAGCAAAAGCAATATTTTCATAGGCAGTTTTATTAGGCAACAATTTAAAGTCTTGAAACACAGTACCGATACGACGACGAAGTTCAGAAACCTTTGCAGAACTCATGTCGTGCACATCTTGAGACTCAAAAGATACCTGCCCTTTGGTCGGTGCTACTTCTGCCAATATAAGGCGAACCATTGTTGTTTTACCCGCACCTGAATGTCCTACAATAGAAACAAACTCTCCAGCTTCAACTGAAAGGCTGACATCCTGCAAAGCTAAATCATCACCGGGATATACTTTAGTAACATTATCAAAATAAATCATATTGTACATATTATTATACCGTACTTTCATATACGCAACCAATGAAAGTACGTGGATTATGCGTCTTGCATTGCTGCAATAAAATCGTCAAGCTTTCCGTCTTCTAAAACGCTGCTAATATCACGAACCTCAGTGTTTGTGCGATGATCTTTTACTAACTGATATGGATGTAGCACATAAGATCGAATCTGGCTTCCCCACTCGTTGCTTGTGGTGTTACTAATCTTTAAATCTGAAAGTGTTGCAGCTTCTTGTTGTTCTAATAGTTGTGCTAGTTTTGACTTAATCATCAGGCGCGCCTTGTTGCGGTTTGCTTCTTGTGTACGTTCACTTTCTACATGAACATTAATACCTGTTGGTGTATGTGTCATGCGGACCGCTGTGTCTCGCTTGTTAACATTTTGACCTCCAGGACCTGAGCTACGCGCGAATGCAACTTCTAAATCTTTCTCAGGCAAATCAATATGCGAAAGGTCTCGCTCTGTTATTACCGGCATGACTTCTACCATAGCAAAACTTGTATGTCGTTTTGCATTAGAATTAAATGGTGAAATACGTACCAAGCGATGCACTCCAGATTCATGCTGAAAGTCTTTGTATACATTTTTTCCCACGACTTCAAATGAAATGTTTCTGAAGCCACCATGATCAGTCCGATGTTCATGTAAAATATTAATCATCCATTTTTTATTTTCGGTAAATTTCATATACATACGAAACAACATTCCGGCAAAGTCTTCGGCATCATCACCTCCTGCTCCAGCTAAAATATGTACCACCGCATTTCCACGATCATATTTACCAACACCGGCAAGTTCGTCTTTTAGTCTCTCATATTCTGCAACTGTTTCTTGTGCACGAATTTTATCTTGCCAGAACTCTGGTTGATTCATTTCATTTTCAATATCAGTGATTTTCTGCTGGATTTCTTGTGTAGACATATATTTATACAAACTCATTATATAACATCTCAACTACCTGCTTTGAGTCTTTTTCAGAAACAAAAATCTCAATGACACCTTCTGAAGGTGGTGAGCCTGTAGAGACTACTGATACATGAGCCTGAGCCAGTGCGTTATATATTCTTGCAAAATAACCGTACTGATCGATCATTCCATCACCCACAACAGATACGAATGATATACCTTCTCGCACTGTGACAGTAGGATTATTAAAAGAGTGATGATTTTCTGTAATCTTCTTGATTTTCTCAAGATCGCCACTCAAAATATAATCTTGATGAATAAAAAATACTATTGAATCTCCACCTCCTGAAACAGTTCGAATAGGTATATTAAAATCTTTAAAAATACTACTCAGAGTGTACACGTGCCCGACACTCTCATCTATACCAATTTGCTGCAATGTAAAGCTTGTATAATCATTTTGTACATGAACTCCTGCAATTGGGTGCTGAGTATAATCCCGCTGACGAGTAATACGTGTTGCAGTACCTGATGGATTTTGTGTATTTTTTACATAAACTGTAACACCATTATTAATACAAACCCTTGCAGCACTAGGGTGTAGAATGTCCGGTACAACCGTAGTAATATTTCCAAGCTCAGCATATGTAAGCTCGTCAACAATACGAGCGTCGTTTACGACACTCGGATCAGTGAAACAAACGGGTGTATCTGACCATCGTTCATATGTGGCGCCTCGCTTCACTGCTAAATATGCACCTGTTACGTCACTTCCGCCGCGAGAGAATACTGCCAAAGAACCATCAACACCTCTTCCGTAATAACCTGGTACCACCATTGACTGTGTAATTTTAGGCACGTCTTTTTTATCAAAAACAGGCTTACCTTCCGATGAAATAACAACAACATCGTAAGCGTCTACAAATTCTATTCCGCAGTATTCTGCAAATAATTTTGCAGTAAGAAATTCACCGCGACTAAGAATTTCAGGCTCTGAACATCCTTCATTTATTCTTGATTCAATGTTCTCAAAATCTTTTGCAAGTCGCACTGTATTAAGACTAAGCTGTGTTGCGATATCGTGAAACCGTTGAGTAAAATTTTTAAATACCTCGTTCCAGTTTTCTTGCGCAGCTCGCTTAACTGAAATGCTTTTTAAAAGATCTGTAATCTTTTGCGAATACTCAGCAGATTTTCCAGGTGCTGAAACAACTATAGCGCAAACATTGGTGCTATTTTCTACAATATCTTTAACTTGCTGCCAAGATTGTGAGGTCGACATAGACGTTCCTCCAAATTTCATAACAATACGTTCCATACTATGGACACGATATCATAAAACCCTATTCTGTCGAGTCTTTTTTGTTTTGCATATACGCAACGAGATAACGACGTTTAAAAGATTGACTACCACGTCTTTGATAGCCAGTCTGTTTTTTCAAAAATAAAATATCAAAATACATTTCATATAGTTCTCGAAAATCTTTCTCGCGGAATACTCGTTCGGTAATGCCTAAGTCTAGATGCGTATATGTATCATAATGTGGACCTGGAAACATCGCGAGTAAATTCTGCGCATTACGGTCACCGTCACGAGTAAGTGTACGAATAAAAATATACCCACCTGGTTTCAAGACTCGATCAACTTCTTTCAAATACACATTCCGTTCATCAGGGGTCAGTGAGTTTGAACTGGTTACATCTAAAATAATATCAACCGAATTATCTTCAAGCGGTAATAATTCGCCGATAGATCGTTCTTCAAAAATAGCATTTGAATGTTCTAATTTATCTTTACTTTCATGTGCAATACGAATGGCTTCGTTTGAAAAATCATAACCATATCCTGAGCAATTATACTGATCAGAAAAATACAAAAGATTGCGCCCTGTACCACAGCCAAGATCGAGAACTACTTTTCCTTCTAGGTCGTAAATAATCTCTTTACGTAACCATTTTATAAATCGCAAAACATCTGCTTGTGGTTCATCATTCTTTGAAAGCAGTTGCGAGTCTTTATATTCATTGTCCCAAGCTTTTTTATTATTCATTATCATTTAAAGGGTAGGCTGGTGTATTAACTTCAAATAACTCCATCGAACCTCGATACTCATAGTCAGTATTTTTTGGCAACATTACTACATCATCTTTTACTACCTGAAAAGTATCTTCCGCAATAGTAAACTCACCCTCACCCACCAACACAAGATATACTCGATCACAATCTCCTGTTGTTGCTTTACCCGAGTGCCCATCAGCAATAATGCGCATCGCTTCTACGTTTGGATTATTGCTTGCATCAGAATACGCAAAACCAAGAATATCTAGGGTTTCAAAACTTTTTTTCTCCGGTAGTGAATATTTATACTGCATATTACTTTTGATCTATTTCTTCTATAGGATAAATATCAATAGCTGGTTCTTCGTATGGATGTGCCTCTTCAATTGCAGACAAGACTGCTTCAAGATTATCCTTCATACAAACAGTTTCAATTTTATCCTCTACCACTTCTGAAATCTCCCCAATAGTACCTTCTGTTGGATTTGACCCTGCGAGAGGTTTAAAGTGGCTAATACCTTTCGTCGTGAATGTACAATGACTATAATTACCTATAGCGCCGGCTCCTGCGTCCCCTAGAGCACTACGGACTATCTCTGTGTGTGATTCTGGGACGTATACTACAATTTTTATTTTCTTTTGATGTGTGTGTTCATTGTGAGACATAATATCGTATGTATTAAATAATAATGAGCCATTGCGCGGGATTGAACCGCGGACCTCATCCTTACCATAAAAGTAAGGGAGGTCTTTTTGCTCTAGTTTGTTGTAAATAAAGGATTATTCAAGGTTTTGAGTTGTTTTAAGCTAGGGTATATCATGACCTGTTTACCACCCTTTTTGGTAGAGCATTTAACTCTTCAAAACACCGTACAAATTTGATTAAATCTTATAAGTACGACAAGGGTATTATACCAATTTTTAGGTGGTTAATCTATGTAAAACAAAAACCGCCGAAGCGGTTTTTGTTTTAATGACTAGACTTAGAAAGCTTCTAGTCGAATAATATCACCCCACTCACTCTCTCCATAACTAAAGTTTTCGCCTGTTTGACCATCCTCATAATCAATATCTTTAATACCGATAACGAAGTGGTGTCTACCTACAATATTATATTGAGCAACGCCATTGAAAAGATCTTCAGTATAAACAGTGAAATCTAGAACTTCTCCATCTTCTAGGTCTAAAGAGTTACTCAGATCAAATGTAAATTGAAGTCTATCTTGTGAACCATTAAAACCTGGACGGATAGTTACATTCTCTTCATAAGCAAGCATACTACCTGTTAATGTATCTGACATTACAATCTCTCCAAAATAGGGTACATTTTGACTAGCTAAGACACTAAAATCAATTGAGTCAAAATCAACCTCCTCACCACAATCATTCTCAACAGTAAACCTACCTAGTACTACTTCATCATAATTTGGTGAAGTTGGAGGTGTGACCACTGTTGAACTATTTTGCGCAGAAATATGAGTAACGATTAAACACTCGTCATTCATAGCAGGGTTAGATGTTTGATAATTCAACGTATCGTTCACTAAATAAATAAATGAACCGTCACAGCCAAATGCAGTTAACAAAGCATTGATCTGATTGATTTCACTTTGTGAAAGTCCAGATGGTGCGGTCATAACAACGCTTGTTTCTCCCTCTTCCATAAGCTCTTCCATTGCGTCCATGGCTTCTTCTGTAGCTCCAAATTCATCATCCATAAGATCAAGGATTTGATCCATCATAGAATTGCTTAAGTTACATTGGTTTCCAGACTGATAACTCAACGTATCATTTACTAAATAAATGAATGAACCATCACAACCAAAGTTAGTTAACAATGCATTGATCTGATTGATTTCACTTTGTGAAAGTCCAGATGGTGCTGTCATAACAACACTTGTTGCTCCGTCTTCAAGAAGTTCTTCCATTGCATCCATAGCTTGGTTAGTAGCTCCAAATTCATCATCCATTAGATCAAGGATTTGATCCATCATAGAATTGCTTAAGTTACATTGGTTTGAAGATAATGTAGTATTACCACCTTCGTTTGAAAGAGACGTAGATGAAGGTTGCTTACTAAATAATCGTTGAAAAAATGTTGGCTTTACTTCTACTTCTGTAGAAGCTGACATTGTTGCAGTTGTACGTGAGTCTACTGCCTTACTGATTTGAGCTGTTTGACCTGAACCTGTAAGCCAATCAAAGAAACCAGCATGTGTAGGTGTTGTAAATGCAAACATTCCCGCAAGAATAAGTGTTGCAATTACTGAAATTGATAATTTTGTACTAAAAGTCATAATGATTGTTAATTAATATAATAAAATCGACGAGATATAATGTCTGTAACTATTGTAGCATTTGAGATTATGTTGTCTATTAGAGATAACGGACGAGTAGCATATTGATTACATACATAAACTTAAAAACTCACTTTATCTGACTCATTACTATAATTAATATGGCCTTCTCATATATAAAAAACCACATCACTTCAATTAATGTAGTTATAGGTTTGACTATTTAGAAATATAATCACGAAGCTCTGCACTAGCCGACAAATAGATCGTAGTAGTCTTTATGTCGCTATGCCCCATCATGCGTGACAGGCTGTAAATATCGCACCCTCCCTCAAGCATCAGCGTAGCGAACGTATGCCGTAACTTATGAATAGTAAACTCTATCTTTGAGGCTTTTTGCATTTTATCTTTCAATCGTTTCAAACCTGAGTCAGTAAACCCACAATTGCGATTAAGTGACGCAAAGAATTCAGGACATGTCTTTCTCAACCTCTTTCTTTCAGACAGATACTTCCTTAATGTTTCAGCTAACGTAAAATTAATCGGAATGATCCTGTCTTTATTTCCTTTTCCCTGCCTTACAAACAAAGTTAAGTTTTCTATATCAACATCAGTAAGTTTCAGTTTTAATAATTCACTCTTTCTTAAACCTGCAAACATAAACATGGAGAAAATTGCATGATTTCTATACCTTAAGTACTTGTAGTCATAAGGATAATTGAAAGTAACATCTAAGAGCTTTTCGGCTTCTTGCCTAGTTAACTTGGAAGGTAGTCTTTTAGCTAATCTCGGCACTTCAATCGAATCAATAAAATTTTCTTCCATATACCCTAATTCGATACACCACCGAAAAAATACTCTTAACGTCTTGTGGTATATGATAAATGTATTTGCTTGCCAACCTCTTTGGACTCGACCATGCATAAATAACTCTCGAACGTTCTTTTCTGTAACCTGTTCAATAGTCTCTATATGTGCAAATTTACAAAAGAAATTAATAACATGCTTGTATCTTAGTATTGTCGGTTTTGCATAACCGCGAATATATGATGAGTGCTCATAAAACTTTTGAGCAAGAATTTTGATATCCATTTTTATTTAATTGTACGATGTTTCTAGTGAGCCGATGTTGGGAATTGAACCCAAGACCTTTCGCTTACCATGCGAACGCTCTACCAACTGAGCTACAACGGCGATTATGAATATACCTAGCCGATGACCTGTTTTCTGAGTGAATAGGCTCTTCAACCTTATTAACCCATCTCATAGCCTTATTTAACAACGCTTCTCTCTTATTAGAGATAGACCTGTTTATTACCATGGATGTGCTCTACCAACTGAGCTACAATGGCTAGCAACCAACATAATACGGGATTTTACGTATTATGCAAAATATTACTCAGTCAGTAAGACTTGAACATATTCTATCACATACAACCTAAAACAAAGTAGCTCGAATCTGCTATGATACATACTATGTTAGGTGTTATTTTTATGGGAATTGCGAGCTTCTTTGAAGAGGTTGCGGTCTCTATTGGTAAAAAAGAAGTAGCTCTCCATCACGAAGACTCATACTCTATGGGATTTATTAATGGGATTGTTGGCGCATTAATGTTTATTACTATTGGAATTATTAGTGGTAATCTAGTCGTACAAGCAGCATCATTTCCAACCCTTGGTATACGGATCGTTTTAGAAGTAGCTCAAACATACGGAGCAATTATGGCAATTACACATGCAAGCCGCAGCACGTTCAGTTTTATACGTGTCTGGACATTACCACTTCTCCTTATCACTGATCTCGCCCTCGGGTATACACTTGGAGAATGGCAAATCGCAGGTATTCTTGTGATTACGGTTGGCTTTCTATTATTAGGTTTTAAAAATGCCTTAGGAAAGAAAGGTCGAAACTGGGTAATCTTTATTGCTATAAATGCCGTAATAACAACAAGTCTTTTTAAATATAATGTGACACACTTCAACTCTGTTGCAGGCGAGCAAACAGTTATATTACTAGCAAAACTTATGTTTCTATTATGTGGTGCTATTTTTATTAAAAAGACCAATCCATTTAAAATATTAAAAACGAAGAAGCATGTTTTTCAGTCATTTGTAGCAGGAATTTCTGGAGTTCTTGCAAGCTATGCTGTTGATTTTGCGGCAGCATCGGTCGTAATGACAGCAAAACGTGGATTTGGTATTCTTGCATCGATTATTTCTGGACACTATTATTTCAAAGAGCACAAATTCTTTGTTAAGCTTATGGCTTTACTTATTGTTATAACAGGAATAGTACTGCTTCTTATTTAAGTTTATACATACGATATAACAAAAAACCTCAGCAAAGCTGAGGTTTTTTGTTTATGCGCACCGGACGAGACTCGAACTCGCAACCTCCCGCGTGACAGGCGGGTGCTCTAACCAGTTGAGCTACCAGTGCAGGTTGAAAAAATTCTACCACAAACACTTCTAATATACCAGAAACGTTAGTAGTCTGTTGTTCTCAGGGTGTCGAGGGTGAGAATTGAACTCACGACCTCAGCTTTATGAGTGCTGCGCTCTAACCAACTGAGCTACCCCGACACTCTGGGAACAACAGAATTAAAGTATCATAATAATGGCAAAAACTCAATGTATACAAGGAGGTAACTTGCAAAATATGCCATTTTTATGTAGAGTAAAGCTTATCTAGCGGGGTGGAGTAATGGTATCTCATCAGGCTCATAACCTGAAGACGGCGGTTCGAATCCGCCCTCCGCAACAATACATAGAAAACCGCCTTTCGGCGGTTTTCTTTTACACTAAATCAATCCTGCATTAGTAAATATTTTTCTATATAGATTATGTATATGCCTCTTATCTCGCTCAACAAGATTATACGCTAAACCTTCATGAGCAATTTTATTACGTACTAAGTGCACTTCCCATGCAGCTTGCAAGTCAGGAAAATCTCCATTATTTACACTTTTCAAACGCTCACCTAAATTCTCGCCTGGATACCCTAATTGAACGACCAAGTCCTCGAGCATACTGTCAGCTTCAATAATAGCTAATCGCCAATCACCAGAACTTGATGATTGAAATAAGCTTTCGACTTGCTCCCATCGTGCATTATTCTTTCCGGTATCTGCTTGCTGCTGCTTTTGTAATAGCCGTTCTAATGTGCGATCATGTTCAAACTTTCTTAATTCAATAAAACGAATTTGATAATAAATCCATGCAATAAAAAGCAATACAATACCAATAGGAATTATTACCTTAAAGAGAACTTGAATGAAATTCAAAAATTGTCCACCTACAAAACCTGCCTCAGAATAAGGATTAAAAATAGAACGAAAAAACTCAAGAATTAAATTAAAAAAATATTCAAGATTAAGAAAGCGTACTTCTGGCATGTATTTTATTATACACGAGACTCAAAGTCTTTGCCTAGTGTAAAGAGTTTTGCTTCACCAAGATGCGGTGCGATCATATGTAAGCCATACGGTAAACCGTTTACATCATTACCTGAAGGTACCGACAAGGCTGGGATATTTGCAATATTAGCTGGTACGGTAAAAATATCTGACATATACATAGCCACAGGATCACTTTTTTCACCAAACTTAAAAGCAGTACTTGGTGTTGTTGGCGTTAAAACTATATCAACCTGTTTGAAAATTTCATCAAATTCCATTCGAAGCTTTTTTCGTAATTTTGTAGCTTTATTATAATACGCATCATAGTACCCATGAGAAAGTACGTATGTTCCCAGTAGAATACGGCGCTGTACTTCTTTACCAAAACCTTTACTGCGAGATTTTTTATACGTATCTATCAAATCTTCACCATCTTCGCGTAAGCCATAGCGCACTCCATCATATCGAGCTAAATTACTTGATGCTTCTGCTGGCTGAATAATATAATAAATAGGTAATGCATACGTAATCAACGGAAGCTCAATATCAACAATTTCATATCCTGCAGCGCGAAGAACTTTGAGAGAAGCTTCGAAGTTTTCAAGTACATCACTATCAATACCATCCATAGCCAAGATTGATCGCGGTACCCCAACTTTTTTTACTTCCCCACTTGTTGTATCTTCATCACGAATAGCTTGAGAAATACATGTCGCATCATTCGTATCAGGTTTTCCAATAGTATTAAATACAATTTCAGCATCAGCTACAGATTTTGTAATAGGACCAATAACATCGAGAGATGACGCCATTGCCATAAGCCCGTGACGTGATACTGATCCATATGTCGGACACAGCCCTACTACGCCACAAAAACTGGCTGGTTGGCGTACAGAACCTCCTGTGTCAGAACCAAGCGCAACCATTGCTCCACCCATAGCAATCGATGCTGCCGAACCTCCTGATGAACCTCCTGGTACATGTTCTGTATTCACTGGATTTTTGGTATTACCAAAGTATGATGTTTCGGTTGAAGAACCCATAGCAAACTCATCCATATTTGTTCGTCCAAGTAAAATTGCACCCTGCTCTTTTAGAGTTGTAATAACATCAGCGTCATACGTTGCTTTGTGAGTATCCAACATGTGTGATGATGCGCTTGAAATATGGTCCTTGATTAAAATATTATCCTTAATAGCAACTGGTACACCCGTCATTAGCATAGCGTTCCCTTCGTCAATCATTTTTTGAGCTCGCTCCACTTGCTGGTCTACATCAGCAAAAATTTCAAGAAAGGCATTAATGTCGTCATTTTTATCTGCAATATTTTTTTTATACTCAGAAATTACATCAGCAACTTTGTAGTCACCATTTTTATATCCTTTTCCTAGTGTTGTAATATCGATGTTTGAAATATCCATACTAGAGAACCTTTTTTACTTTTAGATAACCGTCTTTTGTGTCGGGTGCATTCGCTAAAATAGCATCAGAAAATTCACCTGATTCGTAAGCATTATCATCTTCTCGCATTACATTATTAACACGCGGCTGAAAACCAGAAATATCACCTACATCAACTGCGGTAATTTGATCAATATAATTGATAATAGCGTCAAAATCCTTGGCTAATCCATCTAATTCTCCTTCATCAATATGTAGTCGCGCCAAGTGTGCTACTTTTTTAATTTGTTCACTATCAATAGCCATATGTTGCCTAGTATAGCCCTTTTATATACATTTGGGAAGATTTCTTGACCATTTATCTATATAAGAGTATCGTTAAATAAAACCGTCAAAACTCCTTATCATGATCTATAGAAATGAAGATTCAAAAGCAACCATTAAAATAGTGCAGACACCTCTTGAAATTAATGGCCTTAAAAATATGGTCCTTAAAGAGCTCGACATTACAAACGTAATAATAAAGCTCACTACAAAACAACCTTTGGAGCCAGAACCTGTGGTGAAAACCCTTATCTTAGGTGATGTGAAAGATATTCATGGTCAGACCGAATTCTATCGCATCAGGACCAAGGACCTGCTCGAAGGTTGCAGTAATCGAAAGCATAAGTTCGATCAGACACAAGTAGATAACAGCAATCCCGCTCTTATATGGTTTCAAAGCTACCTTCGAAGAGTTGCACCAGAATGGTGCTACATTCAAAAAGGTTATGCAAACCTTCTATGAGACGTAGCCATTCGAATAAAGAAAGAGGAGCCAAGCTCCTCTTTTTCTTATATCATTTTTTTAAATTCCTGTTCGTTTAAAATTTTCACACCCAAATCTTTTGCTTTATTATATTTTGATCCCGGACTATCTCCCGCTACCACATAGGTAGTTTTTTTTGATACCGAAGAAGAAACTGAGCCACCTAAATCTTTAATTTTTGATTTCGCCTCATCACGAGATAATTCATCCATTGCACCTGTTAATACAAATGTCATATCTTTAAATTTTAATTCACTTGCAGATTTTTTCTTTGGGTTTTGTACTTTTAAGTGAGATAGCAATCGCTTGAGTAATTCTTGATTTTCTCTATCAGAAAAATATTCAACAATTGACTCAGCTACTGTATCTCCTACCCCGTCAATTGGCACAAGTTTGGCAAGACTCGTTTTCTGTAGCTTTCCAAACGTGCCGAAATAATTTGCTAACAATTCTGCAGTCTCTTCTCCAACATGACGAATACCAAGTGCAAAAATAAATTTAGATAATACAACTTTTTTACTTTGCTCTATAGCCTCAAGTAAATTCTGTGTTGATTTTTCCTTAAAACTTTCAAGAGCTACTATTTCATCAGCTTTCAATGTATACATATCAGCTGCATCATGAATCATTCCTAATTCATAAAATCGTCGTACAACTTTTTCACCTAGACCATCTATATTCATGGCTTTCTTTGAGACAAAATGTACAAGTTGCTCTTGCACGATCTCTGGGTGATTTTTATCACTGATATACCACGCTGCACTTGTTTCGCTACCGCTTGTTTCTTCACGAGAAATACTCCAGTCATGTTTTTGAGCATATTCTTCAATAGAGAATTTCTGCTCTTTTCCATCACGCATATCAGTCAAAACTCTAACCACGTCGGGAATAATATCACCAGCTTTACGTATAATTACAGTGTCACCAATACGAACATCTAGCCGATCAATTTCGTCCTGATTATGCAATGTAGCGCGCGAAACGGTAGATCCTGCAACAAGTGCAGGGCTCAGGTGTGCAACAGGTGTCAGCGCCCCTGTACGCCCTACCTGTACGTGAATATCTTCTACTACTGTTGTAACTTCTTCTGCTGGGAATTTAATAGCAATCGCAAAACGCGGAGCTTTTCCTGTATATCCTAGTATATCTTGATAGTCTTTACGGTCTACTTTTGCTACGACACCATCCACCCAGTACGCTTCTTTGGTTTTAACCTTTTCTTGCTTGTGCCAATAAGTAATAACTTCTGCGATATTTTTTGCACGTACAAATTGGCTATTCACTTTAAACCCTAGTTTCTTAAGTAGTACTAATTCATCGTATTGAGATTCTGGAATATCGATACTGGCCGAACCGAGGTCATAAATAAAACAATCAAGATTTCTCTCTGCGGCTACCTTTGAATCAAGCTGACGAATAGTTCCTGCGGCAATATTTCTTGGATTTGCATATAGTGGCAAACTTTCTTTTGCTCGCTCTTTATTAATACGATCAAATTCATGTTGCGGCATCCAAATCTCACCCTCTACAACACAATCAATTTCTTGTTTTAATCGAAGCGGAATACTTTGAATAGTTTTTACATTTTGTGTGACATCTTCACCAACCTTTCCATCACCACGTGTTGCGGCGGTCACTAAAATACCTTTTTTGTAGGTTAAAATAATTTTAAAACCGTCAATCTTAGGTTCACATGTATACTCAAGGTCACCTACAGAAATGTCTTCTTTACCTAGCATGCGTCGCAAGCGGTCATCAAATTCAGTAATTTCTTCTGAGTCGAATGCATCAGCAAAAGACCACTGACGAACGGTATGAGTGATCTTTGAAAAACCCGCACGTACACCGCCAGCTACACGCTGCGAAGGTGAATCAGGTGTTACAAGATCAGGATATTGCTCTTCAAGTTTTGCGAGCTCATGCTTCAGCGAATCTAGAGCTTCGTCAGAAATCTCTTGCTGATCAAGAACATGATATTGATACCTGTGATGAGAAATGCTCTCGCGGAGCTTTTTTAGGCGTTTTTCAGCGTCTTGCTTGTTCATTATGTGGCTAGTATACCACGACAATTATAGTTATGGAGTAGGCACTGCAGGTGGTGTAGGTGCAATATATTTCACACGATACACACGCTCCAAAAGACGCGGATCATCTGTTACCGGTTGAGCTAGATTATCACAAATATTAAAACCGCGAGATATAATCTTAACTTCAGTGAAACCTGTCTGCTGATTGAGCGTTGGATAAATAAGTACATTTGCACACGAGTCAATTGACTCACTTGGTGTGAGTAGATTAAAGCCATCATTAGTCATTATTACCCCACTATTAAAACAAGCGTTATTGGGAGTTACAAACGCTCTATACAACGCACACTCAACACCTGAATCAGCTGCATTAATAGCAAACTGAGATTCTCTTGCAGCACTTGAAAGAAGTGTTTCTTTTACAGAAATACTCAGCACCCCAGCACCAATTAATAAAATAATAGCTGAAATCAATACCGCAAATAATATTACGAAGCCTTTCTGCTGTGTTGTTTTAAATATATTCATAGTATTATGGTAGTAATTGAATCCATTTCATTAATGAGGCCGTAAGGTGTACCTCTCTCGGGATAGTACCGTTACTCCATCTAACGACAGAATGCACGATAATCTCATCAGTATTCATAGCAGGTTCGTAATACACCTTTCGTGTAAACCTAGACTCAGCAGTCGTTTGTGCTTCATAAACATCATAAGGTGGATTACTCGTTACTTCTTCAAGAGTTAGACCTAACGTAGATGTACCTCCTGAATCAAGTTCTGTACTAAATCCGTTATAGTCAACAAAACACCAATCACTTGCTGGTATAGCATTACACTGAGTCATATTATCATTCCATGCAGCACCATTCCCTTCAATAACACCTAGAAAATTAGTATCACGAACATTACGCATGAGTTCTATACCCTCTTGAGCTAAGAACTGTGCGGTTGCCTGATCACGAGCTTGCGCAACACCTGTAATACCTCGAGATGTAATTGTAATAAGCGAAACTAATGCTAAAGAAAAAATAAAGATCGCCACCAAAGCTTCAATAAGTGTAAAACCAGAGGTATATTTTACCTTTTTGTATTGTAAGTTTTTTTGTTTCAATAATGACATAATCATAAAATTAATTATTCAAAAATGCAGTATTAAGTAATCGCTGAGAAACACTTGTCTGCATAGTAACACTACTTCTCTGTCCAGAGTCACTACCTTCGGCAGTAATTTGAATCGTAACATATGGTTGTCTTGGATTTGCTTGGTCTCCTTCGTCAATCAAAAATCGTAATTTTTGAACCTTTATACTGGCAGGAGTTAATACAAAAAGATCTCCGTCGATACTTTTTACAATCACTGGAAAGAGTGGGTCTGAATCATCTAAATAATACCAAATCTCCTCACCGTCATACGACTCAAAAGAGAATTCCGATGTTGATGCAACAGAAAAATCACCAGGTGCTGTTGGGTTCGAATCATCTGTATATCGTCCACCTGTTCTAATCTCTCGAGCCATCGACTCTAATACAAAGGATACATTATCAATTACTACTCTCTGAGCTTTCGATTGATCGTATGCTTTATTTACCGTAATAAGTGAGCCAATACCAATAATCACTACTGTAGCAAAAATTGAAACAGCCACCATAACCTCAATTAGAGTGAAACCTGCATTATTATTTTTCTTATAAAATTTCAACATATAACTATCTTACACTAATTTGACCTGTTATCTGAACATCTATAAATTTCTGCCGACTACCATCTGCTGACGATATAACAATTGAAGCAAAATCAGCTATATTATTTCCACAATAGATTACAGGGTTTGGATCTGGACGCTGAAATAAAATATGAAGATGCTCCTCATTATCATCTCCACATGTGTTAGGGTTATTTGTTTCAATATCGTCTATACGATCCGATGACTGTATAGTAATAGTGTCTATTAATTCATCCGGGCTATCATATTCTGCATTACTATTATCATCATCGAAGACTACTATTTGATTAGAGTAATCACTAGTAATAGTATCGTATTCAAAATAAACACCTCGCCTAATAGGCGTTTCCGGATCACTTGTGCTCCTGTTAGATATTCCACGAACCTGAGCATCGCGTATCACCAGCGCTACATCATGCGTCAAATTAGTGAGTGAAATATTAGAACTGAAGCCGGAAAAGTTAAACAATGCAATTGATGCAACAATACCGAAAATTGACATGATCACGACAAATTCGATCAATGTAAAACCTTTTTGTTGTGAGTGAGAAATGTTCATAATTTAGAAACTAGTGAGAAACACTATCAAATCAAAATGAGAAATAAATACTATAAACGTCGCTACAATAAGAAACGGCGCAAATGGTATCTCTTTTCCTATTATACGATGTAAATCAAACCCTACCAAACGACGTGTTGATAACAACTTCATACTAATACGAAATAGATATAAACATAGCACCCATAATGTACCAATCCAAAATGCAAAAATAACAGCGGTTGCACCTTGAGATGCACCAAGAAGTAATCCAACACCGACCATAAACTTGATATCTCCAAAACCAATCCATCGTCCTTTTGAAATCAGCCATAGCACGAGGAACGGTAGTGGAACTA
>Ga0222670_1000246_pt1 | contig 24740 bp, 19 predicted proteins | sample AntAcemetagen732_FD_181148 | JGI IMG/M metagenome (GOLD analysis project Ga0222670, IMG submission 181148) | Saline water microbial communities from Ace Lake, Antarctica - #732 | ecosystem: Environmental > Aquatic > Non-marine Saline and Alkaline > Saline | place: Antarctica: Ace Lake... | reverse complement strand
ATATTATATATTAAAATGTATATTATTAAAAAATTCTGATAATAATAAAATGTGAAAGTTGTAATTTTTTGTGGCGGTAAAGGTACGAGAATTTCTGAAGAATCTATAGATCTACCAAAACCACTTTTGAATATCGGCGGAAAGCCAATTTTGTGGCATATAATGAAGAGTTATTCTAATTATGGATATAATGAATTCGTACTCTTAACAGGACATAAAGGAAATATGATTAAAGATTACTTTGTAAATTATAATTTAAATATAAATGATTTAAGTATTGATTTATCTAATAACAGTATTGATGTAATTACTGCAAAAAGTGAAGATTGGAAAATTACAATTCTTAATACTGGAATTGATACAATGACCGGTGGAAGATTAAAATATGCTGAACAGCACGTTGGTGAAAATTTCTTATTAACTTATGGTGATGGAGTATCTAATGTGGATATTGATAAGTTGATTAAATTACACTTAAAACAAAAAAAAATTATTACAATGACTACTGTAAAAGAACCAACAAGATTTGGTATAGTTAAAGTAAAAAATAATACTGTTATAAACTTTTCTGAAAAAGATCAGTCTAGCTTTGAATTAATTAACGCTGGTTTCTTTGTGGTGAATAATAAAATATTTAAAAATAAACTTAATGAAAATACTATTCTAGAAAGAGATGTTTTAAAAAAACTAGCAATAAAAAAACAAATTGCATCTTATAATCACGAAGGTTTCTGGTATGGGATGGATTCAGCCAGAGATAACATTCACTTAAATGAATTATGGAATAAAAATAAAGCTCCCTGGAAAACTTGGAAAAATTAAAAAATAAAAAAATTTTAATAACTGGGCATACTGGTTTTAAAGGAAGTTGGCTTTCGTATATACTTGAGAAGCAAGGAGCGAAAATTTATGGAATATCACTAAAACCTTCTAAAAAAAACAATTTATTATTTTATCAACTAGGTCTAAATAAAAGTTGTACTAATTATTTTCATGACATTAATGAGTTAAAAGAATTAAAAATTATAATATCTAAAATTAAACCAGAATTTATATTTCATTTTGCTGCGCAGTCATTAGTATCTGAATCTTACTCTGACCCCATATTAACCTTCAAAACAAATGTAATTGGCACACAGAACATATTAGAATCAATAAGAGATAAAACATTTGTTAAAACACTTATTATATCCACCACTGATAAAGTTTATGAAAATTCTAATAGTCAAAGACCATTTGAAGAGCAAGATAAGTTGGGAGGAGATGATCCATACAGTGCAAGTAAAGCAGCATCTGAAATTTTAATAAACTCCTACAGTAAAAGCTTTAAAATGAATATTAATATAGCAACAGTCAGAGCTGGAAATGTAATTGGATTTGGAGATATTGCGCAGAATAGAATAATTCCAGATATTCTCAAAAGTATTTTCAATAAGAAAAAACTTAGTATAAGGCAACTAGAATCTTCTAGACCCTGGCAAAATATATTAGATGTTATTTATACCTACATTAAGCTTTTGGTGTTTATAAACCAAAAAAAAATAAAATTTAGCACATGGAATTTATCACCAAAATCAAAAAACAGCTATAGTGTAAAAAAAATTATTGAAATTTTTGAAGAAATCTCTGAAAAAAACATCGAATTTAAAGTTGAAAATAAAAGTAAATTTAAGGAAAAAAAATATTTATCACTTAACAGTGATAAGTCTTTTAGTAATTTAAATTTAAAGGATAGTATTTCTCTCAAAGATACACTAAAACAAATATACGAATTAAGTGTTCTATTTTATGAAAATAAAAACTATAAAGAAGAATTAGATAGATTGATCAGAAAGCATATCACAAATGAATTATAAATTAGTTTCATCAACTTTTGATGATAAAGAAATTAAATCAATAAACGAAGTTATAAAATCCGATATGTATAGTATGGGTAAAAACGTCTCTAAATTTGAAGATCAGTGTTCAAAATATTTTAAAAGTAAATATTGTGTAATGGTAAATTCAGGATCTTCAGCTAATTTAATAGCACTTTCTGCAGCGGTTCTTTCAGAAAATATAGACTTAAATAAAGGTGATGAAATTATAGTAACAAGTTTGTCATGGTCTACCACATACTCACCTTTCTATTATTTAAATTTAAAACCTAAATATGTTGATATAGACATAGAGACTCTAAATATTGACATTAAAAAAATAGAGTCAAGCATTACAAGAAAAACTAAGGCGATATTTTTAGTAAATATAACAGGTAACCCTAATGAATTTGATGAAATTAAATTAATAGCAAAAAAAAATAATTTGATAATATTTGAAGATAATTGTGAATCAATGGGCGCAAAATATAAAAAAAAGTATTGTGGTACATTTGGACTATTTGGAACAATGAGTACTTTTTTTTCACATCATATGTGCACCATAGAGGGAGGTATTGTTCTTACAAATAATAGAGAGTTTTATGAAACTATGCTCTCAATAAGAGCACATGGATGGACAAGAAATCTTCCAAAAAATTCAATAATACATAAAAAAAAAGGAAAAGATTTTGATGAACTATTTAATTTCATACTACCTGGTTTTAATATAAGACCAATAGAATTTGAAGGAGCAATAGGACAGGTACAGTTAAAAAAATTAGGTGGTTTTGTGAAAAATAGAATTAGAAACTCAAAAATATTTTATAATACATTCAAAAAATATGAGGATTTTATATTACAAAAACAAATAGAAGAAAGTAGCTGGTTCTCATTCACAATGATTTGTAAAGGAAAACTAGAGAACAAACGTGAACAACTAATAAAATTTTTAAATGATAATAAAATAGAAACAAGACCAATTTGTGGTGGAGATTTTACAAAAAGTTTAGCAGCAAAGTATCTGGGTGGTAACTATAAAACAAAAATGAGAAATGCAGAATACGTCACGAAAAATGGATTTTTTGTTGGCAATACACACAAATTATTAAATAATGAAATAAAATACCTAAAAATTAAAATAGACGAATTTTATAAAACAATTTAAGAAGATTTTTTAAGAATAGTAAAAAGACTTTCATTACATTCATTTGTTATTTGATAACCGGCTTTATTAATTAAATCATTAATAAGTTGAGTATAGAAATTTTTGGCGTTTAGATTTCCCATAGTTTTAATACAATCAATAGCGATATTAAAATCAATAGTTCGCATAGATGAAATATATTTATCATAAGAAGATTTTATTAGAATATCATTAAATGGATCAACATATTGGGAGTTATTATTTTCACCGTTAAGAATATTAATAAAGAAAAGATATTCAGAAAAATATATAAAATTTTGATTTTTTAAAAAATCTGATTTCAATTTAATAATAGAATATTCAAAGTCTGGAATATTGTAACCACCTAAAGTGTTGGAATGATAACTAGTAAAATTATTAAAATTTTGAAAAAACATATTATTGATAAAAATTTTATTTTTATACTTTTTGGGATATTGAGAAATAAAATTTTTTAATAAAGAATTATCTAAAACACCAATTACATAACTAATAGTGTTATTTTCAGTATCCAAATAAGACCTTGTAAAGGTTGCCTGAATATTATTTTTTTCAATTAAATCAAATATATTAAAAATTGGTTGTTTAGTATCGGAGTTAATAGAAAAATCCTTAAAAACAATTTGTTTAAAATCAGAATTTACAGATTTAAATTCAATTAAATACCAAGAATAAATAAAAAAAGAAAATAGAAATAAAAAAATAAAAGATCTTAAAAAATAAAAAATATTTTTTAGATTTAAAATATAAGAATTAAAATTTAGTACTAAAATAACAAGAAAATTAAATATGTATAAATAATTAAAATTTTTAGATTTATTAATAGATAATAAATTAATAGATTTAATTATAATTATTAACTGATCTATCAATATTATTGAGTAAAATAAGAAGATTAAATCTATAGGAGCATAAACAAAACCACGACGAAAATAAAAGACACTAAAGTAAATAATTATAGTAGCAGAAATAATGTTTAAGAAATCATTAAATAATAATTTTTTATCAGTAAAAAAAAGCCTATATATTTTAGGACATGAAATTGCAAAAGAATGTGAAATTATAATTAGAATTATAAAAGTTAATTCATTGATATCGGGGAATTTTCTAGCATAGCCACTAGATGCTCCAATTATTGCATTTAGATAATCAAAAAAATTAATATTAAAAAAATGATTAAGTAAGTATATAGATATAAAAAGAGTTAATAAGCTAGTAAGTGTAATAATAATAAAATTTCTTAAAGATTTAAAAAAAGAATTAAATTCGTAAAAACAATATAATAAATTCAAAACATTTATTAATAAGAATGATTCTGCATTATGAAAAAAAGAGATAGTAGTAGAAATTATTATTAAATAATTTCTGTCTAATTTTTTATATCTGTAAGTTAATATAAAGAAATGAATAAAAATAATTAAATATCTAAAACCTAATTGTAAAGCCGGATTTACAAAATTAAAAATTAAGGGTATTGATAAAAATAAAAATAAATAATTAATAATTAACAATTGCCTTGGGCAATTTTTAAGAAAAAGTATTTTCCAATAAAAATAAAATGTAATTGAATAGATTATCATCATGAAAAAGTTAATATTATTTGAAAATTTTGAAAAATGAATCATTGTAATTGAAGAAAATACTTTTGATAAAATATTATAAAAATTATTATAGTAATTTAGTGCTATATAATTTGAATTAGTAGAGGGGCCTATAGTAGATAAACTATAATTATGGATGTTAAACCAACTAAGATAAATGTTTAAGTCGAATGTATAAAAAAATGGAAAAAAAGATAAATATAAAATTAAAATAATAAAAATACTTTTATAAAAATAATCAAAATTTATTATCTTATTGGATTTAACAAAATGTGTATTTATTATTAAATAAATAGATAAATAAAAAATTGGAATAAATAAAAAATAAAAAATAATAAATTCATTATAAAAAGTAAATAATTTAAAAAAATAAAATATAAAAATGAAAGATAAAAAAATATATAATATTTTAATCTTACTTTTAAACCATTTTAAATAGAGAATTTTTTTAATATAAAAATTTGATAATATTAAAATACAAAGAAAAATAAAGATGAAATAGATAAAATAATTCTGTAATTCAGAGTATTGAATTTGAACAAAGAGCTTATCACTATCTAATAAATACTTATTAACGTTACTTATATTAGTATCTAATGAAACCATAATAGTTAGAGATAAAATCGTAAAAAAAACTAAATAAAATAGTAAATAAGATGTAATTTTCATAAAGTCATATCATTTCATTACTTGTATATTTACTGATTGCTTCAAATTCTATTTGTCTATCAGAAGATAAAATAAAATCTCTGTCATAGTCTTTTATTTTAAAATTAATTTTTTTATTAGTCTTATATCCAGGATGTAAATAAATATCAACAACTTCATTTTTTTTTAAGCTATTTATATAATACTCTAAATTCTTATAAGATAATTTACCACTAAACTTAAGACCGTAAGTTTTAATATTATTATTAATTTTTTTTTTTCTTATTTTAGTAAGAAACATTATTAAAAAATATTTAATAAAATTAAGATCATAAAAAAAATTTTTAAAATCATTAAAATTGTAAAATGTAAATAAATCTTCATTAAAATCTCTTAAATATCTAATATTATTTTTTGTAGAGAATTTTTCTAAATAATTATAAATTGGAGGTATCATATGTACATGTTCATGAGATGAAATATGTTCTACTTCACAATATTTTGATAATTCATCATATTGTGAATGAAATTCATCAATTATTTGATTAAAAAGATTTTTATTCAAGCAACCAGTTATATATTTTAAATATAAATTTTTAGCAGAATATTTTAAAAAACCTGTTTCATCCATAAGCAAAGATGAATTAGATAGAGAATAACCTTCAGTTAATGAAAAATGTAATCCTTTTTTTACTGGTATAGAGATTAAATTTTCTTTTATTTCATTAAAGTATGTAGTATTAGAAAAAACACTTGTGGAAAAAATTTTGTTTTTTTTGACAAATCGTTAATGCAATCAGAAATATTTTTTGAAATAGCATAGTCATCAGCATTAAACATAATTTTACTCATTTATTATCATTGAGTATAATACTTTTTATATCATCACAATCATCATTAAATAAAAAAAATTGTGTATATTGGTTCGTAAGTTTATTGAAATTAGGTGTGAAATTAATATTTAAAAAATGTATTAAGTAGTTATCATCTATAAATTTGAAATTAATGTTATTAATTTTATTTTTGCAGAGAGTTACATTATCGTCTATGAAATTATTGTTATCATTATATCGAGTAAATGCAGAAGTGTTTCTGGATACAAATGAATTTACTAATGGGTATCTAAGTCCCCTATTTTTAATATATACGCTATGATTTCTAAAATTATATTTTTTAAAATAATCTAACTTTAAATTTTCATCTGTTGATATTACATAAATATTATCGTATTTAAGGTAATCATCTATTTTAAAATCAGTCATATTAATAGTTGAGATTTTACTAGTATATTTAAAACACATGTCATCGTAACTATATTGAATATTTTGGAAATAGAGTATATTTCTAGTCCAACCATTTTTATCAAAATCAAAAGAACATAGTGTGCCACTGAAATTATGTTGTGGTGGCATAGCTATAAATTCAATAAAAGATTTATCTGGAGGATAAATTAAATTATTTACATTTTTTAAAGGTCTAGCGTTGTATCGAACACTTGTTGATTTATTTAAAAGATAGGCTGAAAAAGCAATTTGAGGATCCCAATAATTTGTTTGGAAATGGTCCACTTTAAATTTAGAAAGAGAAGATTCTAAGCCATTTGAAATATGATTGATAGATACAGGGTACTTAAACTTATTTACAATTAAAGTGTATGAATCTGCTATTTGTAAAATTAATAAAAATAAAATTAAAATAATTGGAAGATTCAAATATAATTTATCTTTAATGAGGATAAAAGTTTTAAAAAAATTAATATAAATTCCATAAATACCATAAAATAAAATTGTGTAAGCGATTACCCATATAAACCTACCGGAAGACTGCCAAATATCTAAAAATTTTTTTATAAAATGAGGTAATGGATATTCAAGAATTAATATATTTGAAAAATATATTTTATTAGTTAAAGCAAATAAAAATATCAATAATAAAAAAATTATAACTTGATAGTATTTATTTTTATCTTTAAAAAAATAAAAATATACTGAAAATAAAAATATAATCATTCCACCAAAGCCAAGCCAACTAACACCTTCATATTGACCACCTGATACTGGAAAACTACCCAACAACGAATGAGACAAGGATTCATTAATAGGATTAAATAAAGAAATTAAATTAGTACTAAATAAACCATAATTAGGAAAAGCACCCGGACTATCAGTTAAAAAATAACCATAAAAATAAAGAGATAAAATAATGACTATAAAATACAAAATTATATTTATACTTGTTTTTTTATTAAATTTTGTTATTTCAAAAAATAAAATTAATGAAATAGTCATCGTCGCTATATAAAAATGAATACCAATAGATATAAAAATTAAAAGCGAATAGTAAAAAAACTTTTTATTGGAATCTAATATGTGAATATAAAAAGCTAAAAATAAAAGAAAATGTGAAGTAAGTGCCGGAAATCTATCAAATCTGTCTATATGAAAAGGAATAAAAAGAAAAAAAATACCAACCAATATAGAAAAACGAAGATCTTTAGTTAATTTAAGAAAAATTAAATAAGGTATAAAGCCATTCAAACACCAAGTTACTAGCTGAAAAATTGGAGAATACCAAAATTTTATGCCGATTATTTTTGAAATAATTTTACATAGAAGTCCAAAAATAGGAAGAGAGTCAGTAAATACGATGTTAGTACCTGGAGGTGAAGAAAAATTATAAACATTAAATAAAGGAAAACTAATATTTTCGTACATATAAAAGGATTCACCAAGTAAATTTAAAGTTCTTGAAAAGTCACCTTGGAAATAAAGATCTATAGGATTAAATAAGTAAAATGGGCAAGCAATAAAAATAATTATTAAATATAAAGAAATTACTAAAAAGTGATTATTATGTTTCATTTGTAGATGAGTTTTTTTTTAATATATAAAATTTAAATTTTTGGGGTAAAATTTTTAAAATAAAACTAATTATTAAAAATCGTTTTCCTAAAATCAAATAATTTGTTTCTTTAAAAAAAATGCTTTTAAATAAAACATATGCTGCTTTTTTTTTGCTAATAGCAAATATATTAATTAAAAAATTAGATTTAATTAATTTTGTTTTAATTAGACCTGGCTCTACTAACAAATAATTAATATTCTTATTAAAACTATATTTAAGTATATTACTTCTAACTATACTTGAAAGAGAGGCTTTGGAAGAATTATAATAAGGAAAATATATAGACTCAGAATTTTTACCATAACTTGACATAAAAACATGCTTAATATTGCGATTTTTAAGATTATCATTTAAATAATTAGAAACTTTTATACCGACTTCATAATTAACTATATTTGATTCAGTTAAACTTTTTGATTTAATTGCAGAATTAAATATATATATAATTGATTTAAAACCTTCGCACTCTTTTAAAATATTAAATTCCAAATTAGTTTTAGAAAGAAGATCTGTAGGAACATATTTTAAATTGAAATCAAGATTATATTTAGATTGAATATTAGTAATTTGATCAATTTTACTTTTATCTTTAGAATAAACTGTAATACTGAAGCCATAATCAGCAATTAAATTTGATAGTACGTGACCTACTCCATTTGCACCACCAATAATTATAACTTTTGTTGTATTAATTGACAAAGACTTCTTGTTAAAACTAGACAATAGAAAGAACAAATACTTATAAAAAATAAATATAAGCGATAATGGAGTTATAGATAATTCGAAAATAAAAAGAAATATAATACTTATTAGATTTTTATCACGGTTTTTTGCAAAAATATTCTTACTATCAATTTCACTGAGCATTAAATTACTATGTATCAAATAATTTAATTTATTTTTTTTATAGAATAATTTACAAATATTATCATAAAAGAAAAACTCGTATTTGTAATTAAAAGAGGAAAGTAAATAATCAATAAAAATTTTGTTATTAATATATTTTCTTTTATAAGAATTATGAAAATTACTTAATAAGCGATAATATTTTTTATGATCACTTTTAAATCCAAAATAATCATTAAGAATTACAAATTTATTGTAATCAAAAGCTATACCACAAAAATTAATTTTTCTATTTTTCAATTTTTTTTATTTTTAAATTCTTAATAACCCTGAATGCATTATACATAATATTAAAAGTAATACTTTTACTTGGTAAAGATGGGAAGACAGAACCATCAGTTATATATAAATTTTTAAGAAAATTAGATTTACAATTACTATTGACACCATGTAACTTATTACCCATAGGCATAGTTCCAGCATAATGAATTCCATTACCTGATTTAGGAACAAGTATTTTAATAGGTATACAAAAATTTCTTAATAAGTCAAAAAAAAGTTTTGTTTTTAAATATTTTGAAAATAATTTTTTCTCTAGAGAATCTTTATAATTAATTTTAAAATTATTATCATTATTAAGCTTTATATAACAATTATTATTAACTTTATCGGGCATAAAAACAGTTAAAACTCCTAAGCTTTCGGATAATTTTGATAAAAGAATACTTGAAAATTTAAAACCAAAAGGAAGAAATCTAGAAATAGGAGTTTGTAATAAATTTTGAAAGTTTAAAATTTCAAAATGTATATATTTTGGAAAGTTTTTGAATTTTCTTTGTAATTTAACACCTGAAAGTCTATTAAATGGTAAATCTTTATTATCATTATTTTTAAAAAAGAGACGTGGATTTAAAAAAACAATTTTAATAACTTTGTTATCTAATATATTTAATCTTTTTATAACATGTTTTTTTTTATTTAAAGAACTTAGATAAATATTAGCAGAATTTATAGTGCCTGCACATAAAAATAAGTTTGAAACACTAAGAATTTTATTTTTTTTTGATTTTAAATCAATTACATCGATTGAATCAATTTTTAAGTTACTATAAATGAATTTATTAACTTTTTTATAAGGATAGTAATTAAAGCTTTTATTTTTAATCATTTTAGAGAAAAAATTATAACCAGGGTTAAATTTTAAATTTTTGTTATCGTCAAACCAAAGTTTAGATGACCTTTTTTTATTATAATTAATCATATTTAAACCTAATCTAGAGTGACCTAAAAAAAAATGATGAAAATTATTTTTAATTATATTATTTTGATATTTATTTAATAAATCTTGGTCTGCTGTTGATATATTAAAACATTTTTGGTTAATAAAATTCTTAGGATAGAACTGATTCATGTCGTCGTTTCTTGAAGATATTTTACAATAATTTAAAAATTCTTTGAGATACTTAGAGTATTCAGAGAATTTTATAGGCCAGTCCTTGATATCATCTTCGTCAAAAGAATGCATATTAACGCCCCAAGCCTTACCATGACCTAAAAAATCCTTTGATTGAATGGCTTTAAACGAAGTAAAATCTTTATCCTTACTGGCATTAGATTTAACTAAATTTGAAATTTTAAAAATCTCATCATCATAATAATTCACAAAAGATTGATTTTTATCTCCAAAAAAATAATCAAACGATTGTATTTGATCTAAATGTTTATTATCAAATAAATCAATTTTATTTGGTAAATATCCAATATCGTACATATCAACTTTAAAACCTTTTTTTAATAAGAAAAAAGAAGTAACACTGCCTGAAAAACCAGAACCTATAACGGTTGCTTTCATATTATTGCTTAAGAGATAAGTCAATTGTGCTATGTAAAAATATATTAATATTTAATGTTTTATGAATTTTGAAACCAGATAATTCAAATAATTCATGCCAATCTTCTTTAGTTCTAGGTTTTATTGTTGTGCCTTTTGTAAAATTAATTTTTTTTAATATCTTTTCTCTAAAAATATGAAATTTGAATGTAAGGCTATTATTCTTTAATATTTCACTAATAATTATTTTACTGTCTTTATTAAGAAAAAACTTTAAATCATTCATAATTTTTATCACTTCATTATCATCTAAAAGCGATAAAACGCCAACCACTAAAACAGTATCAAATTTATAATCTTTAATTAAAATTAAATCATTTACAGTTTTAATATTATTTATAAAATTATTATTTACAAAACTATTTAAAACTTTAATTCTTTGATTATCAATATCGTAACTATGAATTAATATGCCTTTAATATATCTAGATAAGTAAATACTAAATAGACCATGCCCACATCCAAAATCTAAAATATTTTTTCCATGAACTTCTTTAAGGTATTTTTTAAATGGGATAATTAAAAATCTTAAATTTAAAAATATAAAAATATTTAAATTTTTTAAACTAAAACATAGTAATTCAAAATATAATTTCATGTCTTCATTTATAATAGCACTATTGTGAGAAGTTTCATTCTATTAAGTTATTTAGACTGACGTCATTTACTTTTATTTTTTTATAAAAAATCTTAATTTTTTCTAAAATATTGTTAGGTAAATGTAATATCAAAATATATATATAAAACTTAGGGTCGAGTAGAATTTTATTATTTATTTTAATAAAAAAATAAACTTCTTTGATAAACTTTATATAACCGCCGTTTATTTTAATTTGAACAAGTGATTCATAATTTTTTGAAATATAATTATTAATCAGAAAATTAAGTAGATCCTTATATTCTAAAAAATTTTCTTGAAATAAATCATACCAACTTAATGCAGCAGAAATATCATAAGTTTTTTTTAAATTAGCTCCTGAACTACTTGTTCTTACCGCTACCGAATTATACTTTAAGTGTATTGCTTCATTTGTTTTAAGAATAGGTAACACAATTGAAGGAAGCTCAACAAATGGTTTAGATTTAATTTTATTTTTAATTTTGCTTTTTTCAATTAATAATCCAGATAACTGACAAGTTGAATCTATGAAATTCAATAAATCATTATGATTACTTTTGATATTAATATTAGTATGTTTTTCTAATTGATTAGTTGCTCTGGTAGGGATATTGGTATCATCCTCAAACCAATAATAAGTCCTAGATATAATTGATAGATTTTTATTCATATCTAAAAAATTTTTGTATCTGTTAAGGCAATTCGAGTCCAAAATATCATCAGAAGATAAATAAATTAGATAAGTTGTATCGCAAATATCTATACATCTTTGAAAATTTTCACCAGCAGGTACAGTAATATCAAATTTATGAATAAAAACTTTAGTATTATTTAATTTTTCACAAATTAATAAAGTATTATCAGATGAGTTATTATCGACAATATGCACCTTATAATCATGATTAAAATTTTGGTTTAAAGCAGATTTCAATGAATCAAGTATAGTGATTTCACCATTATAAACAGGTATACAAATTGAAAATTTCATATAATTATATTACTTATTCTTATTAAAAGAATCTCGAATATATACTAAAAATAATGAAGAAAAAGATTATTAAATATTTTTTTATTGCTGTAGCTGTATTAACTATTCCAATATTAACCGCTGATTATTTAAAAAAAAATTTAATTCAGACTTGTGATATTGATTTTATAAAAAATGAATTAGATAGAAGAGGTAAAAGTTGTGAAGAATATTTTTTAAAAGGCCAAGAAGTGTTTATTAAAGAGATTTAATTTTTATAGTTATTCGCAACCAGAGAAATACTTTTACTTAATTTAACTATAGCTTTATAATTTAACTTATTCTTTAAATAACTAATGTCAGGAATATAAAAATTTCTCGAGTATGGTTTTTTTAACTTATTTAGGTATAGAAATTTAATATTATTTTTTGAATCCATATTTATTTTTCTATCAAGTTTTTTAATTGTAAATATTTCATCAGAACCAAGATTAAATATTCCTTTTTTTATTTTATAAATTGACATTATTATCATTATTGCAGCGTCTATCGTATATAGGAAAGATCTGGATATGCTTCCATCAGTATTGATCTTAATATCAACTTTATTATTCTTTACAATTTTATTGATAATCTGATTAATCAAAAATTTATTATCAAATTTTTTAAGAAAACCAATAAATGTAAAACCTCTAAATATAATAATTTTACTAAAATTTGATTTGTTAATTTTTAAAAATTTTTCTGAGGCGAGTTTACCTCTGGAATATTCAGTAATATTTTTATTTTTTAAACTCATTTTTTTTGATCCTTCTTTAAGAGGATAATTATTTTTATCATCGTAAATTGCACCTGAACTTAAAAGTATAAAAGATGGTTTATTAACATTATTTTTAAATGAATTAATCAAATTTTCATCACATGCAATAATAGTTTTAGAATTATTTTCATTAGCATTAGGATTATTAGCTAAATGAATTATGCAATCATAATTTTTGTTTATTTTTATTTTGTTTTGAGAAAGGTCATGTTTTATAAAATTTATGTTAGTATTAATTTTAAAGTATAGTTTATTTTTAAAGTTAATTTTTCTTCTAGCTAGTACGTCAACACTTATATTAGTATTGAGGCTAATATTTAATATATTAATTACATATATTAGGCTCAAGCCAATAAAACCCGTTCCGCCAGTTATCAATACTTTTAAATTCTTAATTTTTATGTATTCTCTAGAAAACTTTTTAAGTATCAGATTTCTATTAAAATTATGCAAATTACTCATTTAAAAAACACTTGTAAAAATATAAGGGAAAATATCTTAAAGTTAAGTTTTAAAGCAAAAACAGGTCATATTGCTTCTAATTTATCTGTTGTGGAGATTGTTTTTACAGTTTTATATCAAAAATATCATGAAAAAGATAAAATTGAATTCATTTTAAGTAAAGGGCATGCCTCTATAGCTTATTTTTCCTGCTTATTAAATTTTAAAAAAATTACAAACAAACAGCTTGGTACGATATTTCAAAATAACTCTAAATTTGGAGGTCATGTTACTTCTAATATAAGTGAAATAATTTTCTCTACTGGTTCATTAGGTCATGGTTTACCCTATGCCGCTGGATTAAGTTATGCTTTGAATCTTAAAAAAAGTAAATCAAAAGTAATTGTTGTTATATCAGATGGTGAACTTAATGAAGGTACCACATGGGAAACTTTTTTAATAGCATCACATCATAAACTTAAGAACCTATGTGTTATTATTGATAATAATAAATTTCAAGCATTAGGACGTACTAAAAACATATTAGATATGGGTAATTTAAAAAAAAAGATATTAAGCTTCGGTGCTGACGTTGAAGAAACTGACGGTCATGATATTTTAAAAATTAAAAAATTTATTAATAAAAAAACTTCTAGTTTTAAAGTTTTGATTGCTCATACTATAAAAGGTGCTGGTATTGAATTCATGGAAGATAAATTACTTTGGCATTATAAATCAATGTCACAAGAAGATTTGGATGATGCAACTAGAGATTTAAGAACCTTATGAGAGATGCATTGAAATCATATTTAGAAAATAAATTTGATAGTAATTCGTTTTTTATTACAAATGATCTTGGGTATAACGTATTAGATAAAATTGCTGAAAAAAATAAGAAAAATTTTGTTAATATTGGAATTTGTGAACAGTCTGCAATTGGATTTGCTAGCGGAGTTTCAGATTATTTTAAAAATACCTTCGTATACTCAATAGGAAATTTTCTGACAATTAGAGCTTTAGAACAAATAAGAAATGACATCTGCTACCATAACAAAAATATTACAATGATATCTGTTGGAGCTGGATTTAGTTATAGCAAATATGGCTATAGTCACTATTGCATTGAAGATGCTGGACTAGTTGGCTCACTTCCTAATGTAGATGTATTCACACCTTTTGACAGTTATACACTTTTAAAATGCTTAGAACATTGTGAGCAATCAAAAAAACCAAATTACATAAGAATTGGAAATATAATTGAAAACTTAGAAAGAAAAGTCAAATATAGCAAAAATATTTTTGGTATAAATAGAATGAAAAAAAACAATAAAACTAATAAATGTGTAATAAGTATCGGAAGAGTTTCAGGATTTGTAAATAGATTAATTGAAAATAAATTATGTAATCATTATATATTGCTATCAAATAATAATACAAAATCTTTAAATACTATAATCAAAAAATATAAGCACGTATGTATAGTAGACGAACAGGTTGAACGTCTGTCAATTGTAAATAATTTTCATGCTGAACCTAATAAAATAACCAAAATTGCAATTAGTAATAATAATTCGTATGAAGAGATAGGATCAAATGAATTTTTAATAAATAAATATATGAAATTAGAAAAACAAATTAATAATTTCTTAAAATTATAAATTATGAGTGAGGTATTGCTCAAAAACTATTCTTAAAAAACAAAAAATAAATAACGAAGTATTTAATAACTTTACAATAAAAATTTTTTTTCCTCCATCTGTAATTAAGAATAATATCAAAAAGTAATATAACTCTAGTAAAATTCTCATAAAGCCCCAATCAGTACCTAAAACGACTTCGTTTAATGTAAGGAAAAATAAAAAATAAATAAAGAAAGTAAATTTAAAAATATTATCTTCAAAAAATTTTTTTTTATAAAAAACTAATGAAATCAATAAAAAAATATGTAGATATTCTAGTATATAAGTAAAACCCTGAAGAAGATTCCCAGAGTATCTATTAATTCTAAAAATTTCTAGAATTCCAGATAGTGGTGAATTAAAGTTGACAGATACACCGGTTCCTATGGGAATATTATTGAATAATAAATATAAAATAACTATCCAAATAAAATAAAATAAAATAGGAAATAATGAGTATTTGTAATTTTTTTTAGAGAAGACAATTTGATAAATAAACATACTTATAAAAAAAATAATTGAAGTTTCTCTTGTTAGTAGAGCGAAACAAGAAACAATCAAAAAAAGCATTAACCTGTCTCTTAAATAAAAATATACTGCTAAAGACAAAAGTAATATTTCTAAGATCTCTGGTGTTACTCTAGCAATACAAAATAAATACCCTGGGAAAAAAGCGAATATAATGGCTAAAGATGTGTCTTTGTTTAAAAATTTAAGTATATTTCTATTAACAAAATAAATCGAAATTATTAATATAAAATTTAAAAGCTGGGCTATAATAATAATCTGATTTTTTATAAAAAAACTAACACTCCATAATAATAGTGGATATCCAATTCTAGAATATCTGTAGCTTGGGTTGTTTTCCGGTAAATTTTCGTGAGCCCAATCAAGCTCAAAGGGGTTGAGGGCTAATCTTATGTAAAATTGGCCATCGTAACCGGTTTGATCTTTAGGATTTATTTCAAATGGAATTCTTGATAGGTCTGTAAGATTAGAAAATTGAACAAATTGAGATAAGTCAAAACCATAAATTAAAACTAATGTTAATGTAAAAGCTAAATAAATAAAAAGTATTAAATTAAAATTACTTAAATACTTATTTTTCATTTAATTTATTAAATAATTTACTAATTATTAAAATTGAAATAGCATAAAAAAAGTAAAATAATATAAATTCGTAATTTATCTTAAACTCACTTCCTTTAATTAAGTCTTTAGAGGTATATGTCAGCAAAAATGTATATGGAATCAATGCCAATATAGTTGATATCGTAGATTTTCTTAGATTATAATTTCTAATAGATAAGTAGTAATTTAAAATAGGTATTGGAATTAAAATTCTCAGAAAAAAGACACTAAAGAACTCATTAAAGTTATTCTTTGGTAATTTTTTAATTATTTTATTAACAAATAATTTATTTATAATTTCATTAAGATTTAAAAGATGGATTATTTTGTAAGTAGAAATATAACTGAAAGTAATTAAAATTAGGTTAACTACAAAAGCATAATCTTTAAAGTATATCGAGTTAAATAAAATTAAAGGGGTCACTGGTAGTGGTAATAAAAAATAAATAAATGTAATTATAATTAAAATTATTTCAAAATATTCAATATTTTCTATAAAATTTAACTGATTAAATATGAATTCGATTTCCATTAATGACTATTGTTAGAACATTATTATGATTAAACACTCAATGTGAATAAAATTCTTTAAAATCGTAAATATGATGCTGAATGCTATTTAATTAGGCGACGTCCTACTCTCCCAAGCCTTAAGACTAAGTACCATCGGCGCTGGAGGCCTTCACGACTGAGTTCGAAATGGGATCAGGTTTTTTCACTCCGCTATGATCGCCACAAACTGTTTATAACTAGAATACTAAAGTTAAAATTTTTCAATTTTTCGCTGTGTATTATAATTCAAGCATTGGAATATTAGTACTGGTTAGCTTCATGTGTTACCACACTTCCACATCCAGCCTATCAACGTGGTGGTCTTCCACGATCCTATAATGAAGCCTAGTTTTGAGGTTGGTTTCCCGCTTAGATGCTTTCAGCGGTTATCCATTCCGTACATAGCTACCCGACGATGCAGCTGGCGCTACAATCGGTACACCAGAGGTACGTCCATCCCGGTCCTCTCGTACTAAGGACAGATCCTCTCAAGCTTCCACAACCATGGCAGATAGGGACCGAACTGTCTCACGACGTTCTAAACCCAGCTCACGTACCACTTTAATTGGCGAACAGCCAAACCCTTGGGACCTGCTTCAGCCCCAGGATGTGATGAGCCGACATCGAGGTGCCAAACCTCCCCGTCGATATGGACTCTTGGGGGAGATCAGCCTGTTATCCCCGGCGTACCTTTTATCCGTTGAGCGATGTCCCTTCCACGAAGTGACACCGGATCACTATGACCGACTTTCGTCTCTGCTCGACTTGTAGGTCTTGCAGTCAGGCAGGCTTATGCCATTGCACTCGACGAACGGTTTCCAAGCGTTCTGAGCCTACCATCGCGCGCCTCCGTTACTCTTTGGGAGGCGACCGCCCCAGTCAAACTGCCCACCATGCATGGTCCCAACACCGGATAACGGTGTATGGTTAGGCATCAAGGAAAAGAAGAGTGGTATTTCACTGTTGACTCCAAACTGGCTAGCGCCAATTCTTCAAAGTCTCCCACCTATGCTACACATCTTTCCCCTAATACCAATACAAAGCTGCAGTAAAGGTGCACGGGGTCTTTCCGTCTAACCACGGTTACTCGGCATCTTAACCGAGAATTCAATTTCACTGAGTCGATGTTGGAGACAGTGGGGAAATCGTTACGCCATTCGTGCAGGTCGGAACTTACCCGACAAGGAATTTCGCTACCTTAGGACCGTTATAGTTACGGCCGCCGTTCACCGGGGCTTCAATTCAGAGCTTGCACCCCTCCTCTTAACCTTCCGGCACCGGGCAGGCGTCACACCATATACGTCGTCTTTCGACTTTGCATAGTGCTATGTTTTTAGTAAACAGTCGCTACCCCCATTTCTGTGCCACCTATCACTGGTTGCCCAATGACAGGTCACTCTTATCCCGAAGTTACGAGTGTAATTTGCCGAGTTCCTTCAACATCGTTCTCTCAAGCGCCTTGGTATTCTCTACCTTCCTACCTGTGTCGGTTTTGGTACGGTCTCATGCTGGAGCTATTTCCAGGAACAGATTCACTGCAAGCTCAATCCAGTAAGAACTTACAATTTACTCCATCCGTCACTACCAGCTGGTACAGGAATATTAACCTGTTTTCCATCGACTACGGCTTTCGCCCTCGTCTTAGGGGCCGACTAACCCTGCGCAGATTAGCTTTACGCAGGAAACCTTAGGATTTCGGCGTGAATGTCTTTCACATTCATTATCGTTACTCATGTCAGCATTCGCACTTCTGATACCTCCAGCAAAGCTTACGCTTCACCTTCATAGGCTTACAGAACGCTCCGCTACCCAATTACTAAAAGTAATTGTCAAAGCTTCGGTAAATGGTTTGAGCCCCGTTACATTTTCGGTGCAGGATCTCTTAATTAGACCAGTGAGCTGTTACGCTTTCTTTAAAGGATGGCTGCTTCTAAGCCAACCTCCTGGCTGTCTTGGAGTTCCCACTCCCTTTCACACTTAACCATTATTTTGGGACCTTAGCTGTTGATCTGGGTTGTTTCCCTCTTGTCCAAGGACGTTAGCACCCATGGACTGTCTGCCGTGTAGACTTACTGGTATTCGGAGTTTGATAAGGTTTGGTAGGAATTGCTTCCCCCTAGCCCTTTCAGTGCTCTACCCCCAATAAGATTCGCACGACGCTCTACCTAAATAGATTTCGCGGAGAACTAGCTATTTCCGGGTTTGGTTGGCCTTTCACCCCTAATCACATGTCATCCCGTAACTTTTCAACGTTAGTGGGTTCGGTCCTCCGGTGAATTTTACTTCACTTTCAACCTGCACATGACTAGATCACCCGGTTTCGAGTCTAATACCAATAACTAAATCGCCCTATTCAGACTCGCTTTCGCTTCGCCTACAGCTATATGCCTTAAGCTTGCTATTGATATTAAGTCGCTGACCCATTATACAAAAGGTACGCTGTCACCTCATATTGAGGCTCCAACTGCTTGTAAGCATTCGGTTTCAGGTTCTATTTCACTCCCCTGCTAGGGGTTCTTTTCGCCTTTCCCTCACGGTACTGGTTCACTATCGGTCATAAAGTAGTATTTAGGCTTAGAAAGTGGTCTTTCTATGTTCAAACAGGATTTCACGTGTCCCGCCCTACTCAAGGCTATCTTTTACTATCTACCCATACGAGGCTATCACTCACTATGGCCTGCCTTCCCATGCAGTTCTGGTTTAGTAAAAAATAACACTGGCCTGATCCGCGTTCGCTCGCCGCTACTAACGGAATATCTTTTCCTCTAGGTACTTAGATGTTTCAGTTCCCTAGGTTCACTCTTATAAGCTATTTATTCACTTATAAGTAATCTCGAAAGATTGGGTTCCCCCATTCGGAAATCTCGGGTTAAGCTTATTGACAGCAAGCCCGAGCTTATCGCAGTCTATCACGTCCTTCATCGTCTCTTTATGCCAAGGCATCCACCAAATGCTCTTACGCGCTTGAATTATTAATACACAGTGAAAAATTATTGTGAATTAACTTTATTTTGTAGTTAGTTTTTGGTTGTTTCTTATTTCTTATAAACGAATAACTCGTGCAGAGTTATTCGTCGTTTGTGTTATCAGCTATCATATTTACGATTTTAAAGATGTTGGTGGAGGATAGCGGGATCGAACCGCTGACCTCCTGAATGCAAATCAGGCGCTCTCCCAGCTGAGCTAATCCCCCAACAAGTTGGTGGGCGAGGGAGGACTTGAACCTCCGACCTCACGCTTATCAAGCGCGCGCTCTAACCAACTGAGCTACACGCCCAATTAATGCCCTTAATTAACTCGTTAGAATTAAAAAAGACAAAATGAATAGACGGTGGTTACTTCGAAAGTACACTTCAATCGAAGTTTTTTTTCCTTTAGAAAGGAGGTGATCCAGCCGCAGGTTCCCCTACGGCTACCTTGTTACGACTTCACCCCAATCGCTGGCCGTACCGTGGACAGCTGCCTCCCCGAAGGGTTAGCGCACTGGCTTAAGATAAAACCAACTCTCATGGTGTGACGGGCGGTGTGTACAAGACCCGGGAACGTATTCACCGTGGCATGCTGATCCACGATTACTAGTAATTCCAACTTCATGCACTCGAGTTGCAGAGTGCAATCCGAACTGAGATATTTTTTGGGGATTTGCTCCACCTCGCGATATTGCGTCCCATTGTAAATACCATTGTAGCACGTGTGTAGCCCAGCGTGTAAGGGCCATGAGGACTTGACGTCATCCCCACCTTCCTCCGGCTTATCACCGGCAGTTTCGCTAGAGTCCTCAGCCGAACTGTTAGTAACTAACGATAAGGGTTGCGCTCGTTGCGGGACTTAACCCAACATCTCACGACACGAGCTGACGACAGCCATGCAGCACCTGTGTGAAAGCCAGCCGAACTGAAGGTTACCATTCTGTAACCGGTACTTTCCATGTCAAACGCTGGTAAGGTTCTTCGCGTTGCGTCGAATTAAACCACATGCTCCACTACTTGTGCGGGTCCCCGTCAATTTATTTGAGTTTTAATCTTGCGACCGTACTCCCCAGGCGGGATGCTTAACGCGTTAGCTACGACACCGAACAAAAGTCCGACGACTAGCATCCATCGTTTACTGCATGGACTACCGGGGTATCTAATCCCGTTTGCTACCCATGCCTTCGTATCTCAGCGTCAATGTCAGTCCAGATAGCCGCCTTCGCCACTGGTGTTCCTTCCAATATCTACGAATTTCACCTCTACACTGGAAATTCCACTATCCTCTCCTGAATTCAAGAACAGAAGTTTTAAAAGCAATTCCTAGGTTGAGCCCAGGGATTTCACTTCTAACTTTCTGTTCCGCCTACATACTCTTTACGCCCAGTAATTCCGAACAACGCTAGGACCTTCCGTATTACCGCGGCTGCTGGCACGGAATTAGCCGGTCCTTCTTCTTCTGCTACTGTCATTATCCTCACAGATGAAAGAGTTTTACAACCCTAAGGCCTTCGTCACTCACGCTGCATTGCTGGATCAGGGTTTCCCCCATTGTCCAATATTCCCTACTGCTGCCTCCCGTAGGAGTCTGGGCCGTGTCTCAGTCCCAGTGTGGCTGATCATCCTCTCAAACCAGCTAAAGATCGTAGCCTTGGTGAGCCATTACCTCACCAACAAACTAATCTTGCGCGGGCCTATCTCAGAGCGATAAATCTTTCCCGTTTCCGGAATATACGGTATTAGCTATAGTTTCCCATAGTTATTCCGTACTCTGAGGTAAGTTCCCACGTGTTACTCACCCGTGCGCCACTAAGGACACCTAGCAAGCTAGGGCCTTCGTTCGACTTGCATGTATTAAGCATGCAGCAAGCGTTCGTTCTGAGCCATAATCAAACTCTTAAGTTGAATTACCTACTCATTTAAAACTTACTTACTATTGTAAACTTATTATAAATTGACGTAGGTTAGACGCCAAAACACGAAAGTTTCTTTTATTTAAAAAAGCAAACTTAGGTTCGTATTTCAACGTTAATATACCCACCGTCTATTCATTTCCTATTAACTATTAATAAAGAGCAAGAATCCCTACTGCACAATAAAGGCAATAAGATTTCGAATTTTTAGTAGGAGTATAACTATACTTTTAAGGCCCTTTGTCAAACAACAAATAAGTAAATATGCAAATAATTTTGTATAAAATTAATAATTGACCGGGATTTGGTTGCGGGGGTAGGATTTGAACCTACGACCTTCAGGTTATGAGCCTGACGAGCTACCAAGCTGCTCTACCCCGCGATCAGAAGGGGAAGATATGTTAAATAATTGTTAATTTCAATGATTTAAATAATGGTAGCGAAGGAGGGATTTGAACCCCCGACCTTGGCATTATGATTGCCCTGCTCTAACCAACTGAGCTACTTCGCCATATAATTAAGGTTAATATTTATAATAGTTTGATTAGAACTTAAATCTTTTTATTTAATTCTTTTTTTAAGTATGCGAATGCTAAGGTTATATTTTTTTTTGAGTATGAATTCATCACAATTTCAACTCCTTTGAATTTACCATCAAATATAGGATAACTACCAACTCTAACACCTTTAAACATTAATTCGGTATTTTTTAATCTTTCCGCAATAATACTTTCATAAAAATGAGTTTTTATGCTTTTTACATAAATTTTAGTATTTGATTTTATTTTTTTTAAAAACTCTTTCATCATTGCTTCAACAATAATGGGAATGCCTGCGAAGACATAAATATTTTCAATTTGAAATCCTGGAGCGCCACTAACTTTATTCAGAATAATTTTTGAGCCTTTAGGCATATAAGCCATTTTTTTTCTAGCATCTGTTAAGTCGGATTTATTTTTATAATACTTTTCTAATTCTTTTAATGCTTTTTTATTAAGGCAATAATCTTTTTTAAGGGCTGCAGAAATTGACTCTGCTGTAATATCGTCATGAGTGGCTCCTATGCCTCCTGTGGAGATAATATAATTAAAATTATTTTTTAAAGATTTGACAGTTTTAATGATCGTTGATTTGACATCAGGTATAACTCTTACTTCTTCTAAACTTATACCATGAGAGAAAAGCTGTTTCGCTAAATAATTTATATTTTTATCCTGTGTTCTTCCTGATAGAATTTCATTGCCTATAATTAAAAGTGCAGCATTTTTGAATTTTTTACTCTTGGACATGATTAATGATTTATAAAGATATAATATTAAAGGGAACTTTAATCAAACGTTATAAAAGATTCTTTGCCGACGTAAAAGTTAACAATGAAATTCTAACCACTTATTGCCCTAATACTGGCTCTCTAAAAGGTCTACTTGATGAAGGTAACGAAGTTCTTGTCGCGAAAGTCGATAACCCTAAAGCGAAGTTAAAATATCGACTTGAAGCTATACGATCTAATGATGTTTTTGTTGGAATTAACACAAGTCTACCTAACTTAATAGTATCTAACTCTATTCTAAACAAAAAATTATTAAAAGAATTTACAGGCACACTTAGAAGAGAGGTTAAGTATGGAGTTAATTCAAAAATTGATATTTTACTTGAAGAAAACAATCATAAAACTTTTATAGAAATTAAGTCTGTTACTATGTCTAGAGAAAAAGGCATTGCTGAATTTCCAGACGCAATTACGTCGAGAGGTTCAAAACATCTAATCGAACTATCTAAGACAGTGAATGCAAATACAAGTTGTTACTTGATTTATTTAATTCAAAGAACTGATATTAAAAGTTTTAGGATCGCAAAAGATATTGATAAAGACTATTATGAAAATTCTCTTATTGCTAAAAAAAATGGTGTTAAATTTATTGCATATTCATGTAATGTTAATGAGCAAGGAATAGAAATAGAAAAAGAAATTAAAATTATTAATGATTAAAACTTATAAAAGTATTGAAATTGATGCTTGCAGAGAAGCATCTAAAATTTCATCCATGGTTTTAGATGAAGTTATAGATTTAATCGAAGTAGGAAACACGACTGAAGATATCGATGATTTTTGTTTTAAAAGAATTAAAGAATTAGGCGCAACACCTGCTCCGCTATTTTATAGAGGTTTCCCAAAAGTATCTTGCACTTCTTTAAATCATGTCATCTGTCATGGAATACCCAATAAAGATAAATTACTAAAAAAAGGAGATATACTTAATATAGACGTCACTTCAATAATTGACGGATGGCATGGGGATACTTCCAGGATGTTTAAAGTGGGTGAAATTTCCGTCAAAGCTCAAAATTTGATGAAAGTTACTCATCAATGTTTAATGGAAGCTATAGGAGTGATTAAGCCAGGAGAGAAAATATCTCAAATCGGTAGAACAATTGATCGGATTGCTGCCTCTAATAATTTTAGTATTGTTCAGGATTTTTGTGGGCATGGTGTAGGTAAAAAATTTCATGAGAATCCCAGTATTGTCCATTACTATGATCCTCACTATGATAGTTTGGAGTTTCTTTCTGGAATGATATTTACAATTGAACCAATGATAAATATTGGAAAATATAATTCAAAAGTGTTATCAGATGGATGGACTGCGGTTACAAGAGATAAAACTCTTAGCGCTCAATACGAACATACGATATACATAAATGACGATAAAGTTGAGATT
>Ga0222670_1000239_pt1 | contig 25464 bp, 28 predicted proteins | sample AntAcemetagen732_FD_181148 | JGI IMG/M metagenome (GOLD analysis project Ga0222670, IMG submission 181148) | Saline water microbial communities from Ace Lake, Antarctica - #732 | ecosystem: Environmental > Aquatic > Non-marine Saline and Alkaline > Saline | place: Antarctica: Ace Lake... | reverse complement strand
CCTTATATTCTTCTAGGTCCCAATTATAAGTAAGTTCTAATAAAGGCTTTTGAGAATTAGATGCTAATTCTTTATCTTCAGGTGCGCATAAGAAAACTAATGTGAATCTACCTTTTTCATAATCTTTTCTGGAGTATTCAAATAAGCCAAGTTTATTGCAATAAAAATTAATCGATTCATCAATATTAGTGACTCTTACCATTGTGTGCAAATATTCCATAAATTATATTAGCAAAAAAATAATCTAGTGTCTAATTTATGTAGTAAGATAATAAAATGTCTTTAAGAAAAAAAACACAAAAACAGGAAGAACAATTTTTATTAAAGGTTGTACAGCCTGCTCTGTTAGGTTTTATGGACGGATCCATTTCAACATTAGCTCCTGTATTTGGATTTGCAGTATCTGATGATACAAAGACGGCTTTTATGGCTGGAACTTTGGTATCTGTCGGTGCTGGCATTAGTATGGGACAAGCAGAAGCTATTAGTGACGATGGGGAATTAACAGGCAGAGGGTCTCCAGTCATAAGAGGATTTATAACTGGACTAGCAACATTTATAGGGGGAATGCTCCACACATTACCCTTTTTAATCCATGATAATAGTTTAGCAAAAGATATAGCGATTGGGGTAACTGTAATAGAGTTATCGATTATAGCAGTTATTAAATGGAAGTATATGAAAGGAAAATTAATATCTAGTATTTGGCAGGTATATTTAGGTGGTGGTATAGTGATATTTGCAGGAATTTTCTTAGAAAGAATAATTTCTAAATTTATAAATTAGAATTGTTTATTGATACCCACTGCAATTCTTTTCTTGAGCGTACTTTCTCTATAAAAAATATAAGCCACACTTAAAACAACAATCAAACCACCTAGATAAACTCTAAGAGAAATGACTTCATGAAACAAAAAATATCCAATAAAATACGACCATAAGAGTGAAGAGAATTCAAAAGGAGCCAACAAAGAAGCGTCAGCTAATTGGTAAGATTTAGTTAGGAAAACTTGAGCTATAAAGCCCAAAACTCCAGTAAGAATTAATAATATTATATCCGTTGTTTTAGGAATAATCCATGTGGAGTTCATAAAAGCTAGACTTATGATTGAGCAAAATAAAGTAAAAATAAAAATAGATAGAAAATTATTATTTGTGATTAATATTTTTTTTAAAAAAATAACAGCAAATGAAAGTAAGAGACTAGCAATAAGTGGAAGTAAAGAATAGTTAGAAAAAACACTCACAGAAGGGTTAAGAATAATCACAACACCAATAAAACCAAACATAATAGCTATTATCCTCCTCATACCAATTACTTCACGTAAAAAAAATACAGATAAAATAGAGATGAAAAATACTGATGAGAAACTAATGGTTTGCATTTCAACTAAATTAACGTGACGAAGAGATAGGAAGAATAATGTCATAGCGCAAATTCCAAAAACAGCACGCATAAGATGTAAGGGGTATTGATTGATATCAGTTATTTTTAAATTATTTTTCCATAACATGAATATGACAGGAAATAATGCAAAAAAATTTCTAAAAAAAACAACTTCAATTAATGGGACACGATCAGCTAAGAGCTTAATACAGGTTCCCATTAAAACAAAGAAAAGCACTGATAAAGATTTAAATAAAAAAGCTGACATATTTTATAAATTCAATATATTCCGATACAGATGAATTTACTAATAGTTAATGGCTATGACAAAAAAGGATGGAATAAGCTTCAAAAAAATGGACTGCAGCATATCTGTGATTTTTACAGAGATCAGCTATTAGGGATTAATTCAAAAATTAACACCACTTATATTCATCCCTCTATTGAACTTAACAAAACATACAGTGAAGATTTTTTTAACTCTTTTCATGGGATTGTCTGGACAGGCTCAAGCTTAAACATATATGACAACACTAAAGAAATTAAAAATCAAATCACTTTAATGAAAAAATTATCTAAATTAGAATTAAATATATTTGGAAGTTGTTGGGGAATGCAACTCTACACTGTTGCCAATAAGGGTGATGTTAAAAAAAATTCTAAAGGAAGAGAGGTTGGTATTGCTTTTAATATAACCCTTAATCAAAAGGGCATAGAACATGATATGTATAAGAATAAGCCCATTGTTTTTGATGCATTTGCATCTCATGTGGACCACATTACAACTAAGCCAGAAAAATCAACACTGTTAGCGGAAAATCATTACTCTATACAAGCCTTAGTTACAAAAAAGTTTTGGGGAACTCAGTATCACCCTGAATTTAACTTTCATTACACTGGACAAATATTAAAGGCTAGAAAAAAAATTTTAATTAGTGAGAAATGCTTTACTAGAAATCAATTAGATAAAATTATTCATGCTTATAAAAAACCTAGTCAGGATAGTTTTAGTAAATCTTTAATAGATGATAAAATAAGAAAAAGGGAACTTTCTAACTGGCTAAAATATATTAAGTAAAATTATAATTTAATTTTAGATAAAATTTTTGATAACTCTTCTATATTTTTGCATACCGATATGAACTTGAGTACATCATTGCGTGCATATTTTACTGATGGCAGTTTTAAGTACTGCTTAATCAAGGGGTCCCAGTATTTTTTATAATTAAAAATAATCATTCTCTTATTTTTGATAATATTTAATTGATTAGCCGACACCACTAAGGATATCTCTTCAATAGTGCCTCCGCCTCCAGGTAAAGCAATAAAGATATCAGAAAGTGATAAAAACTTTTTTTTTCTATCTTCCATAGTTTTTGTAATAATTATTTTATTTAATTTTTGATGAATTTTTTCTCTACTATCAAGAAAATCTGGAATAATGCCTGTAACATGACCACCAAGCGCTAATGCCGTATTAGCAACAACACCCATAATTCCACTCTGACCGCCTCCATAAACAATACCATAATTATTTTTAACTAAATAAGTGGTGATATCTTGGGCAAGTTTGGTGTGAGATTTATCTGGTCCATACATAGAACCACAAAAAACAGCTACTTTTCCTTTAATCATCATTTAAATTTTATTTAAGATTTTTATTTTCATTTCCCTATAGACTTATATATTACCTTAGATGAAAAAAGATAAAAGTATCAAACTTAACGCCATAAGAAAAAAAATTGATCAAATTGATGATAAAATTTTAAAATTAGTAGCACAGAGATTTAATGAAATACATAAAGTTGCAAATCTAAAAGATGATCCCAATCAAGTTGTAGACCACGAAAGAATAAAAAAAATCCTTCAAAACATACAAACTAAAGCTAAAAAAGAGAAATTAGATACTGAATTTGCTGTTCGTTTATGGCAACTCTTTATTCAAGAAGCAATTCGTATGGAGTATTCTAAAATTAAAAGTTAATAAGTATATGAGTGTATATGCTAGCAGCGTAACCTAATGCGATGACTGGCGTCCATTTTAGATGGCCAAAAAAAGTATACTTACCTCTCGCCTGTCCCATTAAAGCAACACCTGCTGCAGAACCAACTGATAACATACTTCCGCCAACACCCGCTGTAAGAGTTACCAATAACCATTGAGATTCTTCCATAGGAGGGTTCATTGTAAGAACAGCAAACATAACGGGTATGTTATCTACTATTGCGGATAATATTCCCACTAATACATTAGCCCAAGTCGCGCCTAGCTCTACATACATAAAGTTATTAATCATGGATAAATATCCAATAAAGCCTAAACCTCCAACACTTAAAATAACACCAAAGAAGAATAGGAGAGTATCCCACTCTGCTTTAGAAACTTTTCTTAGTACATCAAACTTTTCTAGAGAGTCTATTTCACTATTTCCATGAGTCATTTTTAAATAGTAGCCAAAAATTGATAAATATCCAAAACCGACCATCATTCCCAGCATAGGTGGTAAAGTTAAAAAGTTATGAAAACACACTGCCGTGACTATTGTTAAAATAAATAAAAAAATAATTCTTTTAGCACCTCTTCTCATAACAACAGTTTCACCTGATGATTTTGGTGTTCCATTTTCGACGAAGAAATACATAATAAATGCAGGAACTACATAATTAACTACGGAAGGTATAAATATTGCAAAAAAATCAAAGAAATTCAAAATGCCCTTTTGCCATACCATTAGAGTAGTAATATCACCAAATGGGGAGAATGCTCCTCCGGCGTTAGCCGCTACAACAATGTTAATGCAACCAATTGATATAAATTTATTATTATCTTTACCGACAGCAAGAAGAACAGCGCATAAAACTAATGCAGTAGTAAGATTGTCAGCAATAGGAGATAAAAAGAATGCAATTACACCCGTAATGACAAAAAGTTGCTTATAGGTAAATCCTTTTCTTGTTAACCATGATCTTAAGGCGTTGAAAACATCTCTATTGTCCATAGAGTTTATGTAGGTCATTGCAACCAGAAGAAATAAAAATAATTCAGCGTATTCAAGTACTCCATGTCTTAAAGAAGCTTCGACCATATGAGCCATTTCCTTATCACCCATAAAATGGAATGCAATTAGTGCCCAAATAATACCGGCTGACAAAATCACTGGCTTAGATTTTCTTAAGTGAGTGACTTCTTCAGCCATCACAAATGCATAAGCTATAACAAAAACAATAACGCTGATTATACCAACGCTACTAGAAGTTAAATTAACTGCAATATCTGCTGAAGCTGCCATACTAACTAAATAGATCTCCTTCGGTAAGAACTGCTGTATTCATATCCTTAACAAAAAGTTTACCCTGTTCTTTGGATTTAAATCTAGAAACGATTAAGAAACCACCCTTAACAGCAATTTTAATATTTTCTTGATTAATTTCCATAATCTGCCCTGGGAAGTGCTCCGCACTTTGCTCTGAAGAGAATTTTGTATCTAAAAAAACATATTCTTCATCCATGAATTCTGCCCAAGCTCCAGGTTGTGGATTACAACCCCTGATTAAATTATAAACTTCGATACCTGGTTTTTTCCAATCAATTTTTGCATCAGCTTTTTTACACCAAGACTCATAACTAGACTTTGAATCGTCTTGAGTAATTTTAGGAGCATTGCCAGAATTTAATAAATCTGCTGCTTCGACACATGCATCTACACCTAAAGGAAAAATTTTACTGAAATAAACATCTCCTAGTGTTTCATCATCGCCAATTTCAACTTCTTTTTGAAGGAGAATTTCACCTTCATCTAAACCATCATTAGGGTAAAAAATTGTAAGACCTGTCTTTTTAGAACCCATTATAATTGGCCAATTAATTGAACTTGGACCTCTATGTAAAGGAAGTAAAGAGGGATGAAAACAAATAGACCCAAGTTTTGGAATATTTCTCGCTTCTTCAGGAACGAAAATAATTACATAAGCCATTACGCATAAATCAGCATCATGACTTTTAATCTGATCTAAAACTTCTTTATCTTTAAAATTAGATGGCTGGAAAACTGGAAGATTTTCAGATAGCGCATATTCTTTAACTGGATCTAAAGGCTTACCTTCTTTGTCTGGTGCGCAATATACAGCAACAATTTCATGATCAGTTTCTTTATAAAATTTTTCAAGTGTGCTTTTTCCAAAAGCCTGTTGTCCCATTAGTATGATTTTCATAATTCTCCTTATTGTATTCTTAGATTAATTAAATTGCACCAGAATTACGAAGCGACTTAATGTCATCATCACTGATTTTACAATATTCTTTTAGTATGTCATCCGTATGCTCACCTAATAAGGGTGATCTTTTTACGTCAGCTGGTGAATCAGATAACTTAATAGGATTTCCAACTGTTAAATATTTTCCACGTCCCGGATGATCTACTTCAACGACAGTACCTGTATTGCGCAAGCTTTCATCTTCAGCTATTTCCTTCATAGATAAAATTGGGCCTACAGGAATATCTAACGGATTACAGATATCCATGACTTCAAATTTTGTTTTAGTCATTGTCCAAGATTCAATAGTGCTGAATATCTCATTTAAATGTGGGAGTCTCAGTTCAGGAGTTTTAAATCTTTCATCTTCAGCCCATTCAGGCTTTCCAATAACTTGACATACTTTTTCCCAAACAGCTGCCTGGGTAATAAAATAAGTATATGCATTAGCATCAGTTTCCCAACCCTTACATTTTAAAATTCGTCCAGGTTGCCCTCCGCCAGAATCATTTCCGGCTCTTGGAGTAGCTTCTCCAAAAGGAATACCTTCACCATGTTGAGAATATTCTTTTAAAGGACCGTGATTAAGACGCTGCTGATCTCTAAGTTTTACTCTACAAAGATTTAAAACTGAATCTTGCATAGCTGTTTCTACTCTTTGACCTTTACCACTGTGCGTGCGTTGAAATAAAGCAGTTACGATTCCAAGAGCTAAATGCAGTCCTGTGCCACTGTCACCAATTTGGGCTCCTGTTACCATAGGAACTTCACCAAGCATACCTGTTGTGGAAGCAGAACCTCCGGCACACTGAGCAACATTTTCATATACCTTGCAATCTTCATATGCACCCGGTCCAAAACCCTTAACAGATGCGTATATCATTTTAGGATTGATCTCTTGTATTTTTTCCCAACTAAATCCCATGCGATCTAAAGCGCCAGGTGCAAAATTTTCAACCATCACATCACACTCTTCAATGAGTTTAGTAAAAATTTTAGCACCTTCAGCATTTTTAGGATTTAAGGTAATACTTCTTTTATTAGAGTTAAGCATAGTAAAGTATAAACTATCTTCTCCAGGGATATCTCTTAGCTGAGCTCTTGTGGCGTCACCTACCCCCGGTCTTTCAACTTTAATTACATCAGCACCAAACCATGCTAGCAACTGTGTGCAAGTAGGTCCTGACTGAACATGAGTCATGTCTAAGATCTTTACGCCTTCTAATGCTTTAGCTTCCATAATAAAATTCCCTTTTTTTAATTATAACAAATTTATTTATACATAGTTTGGTTTTTAGTACCTGGAGCAAATTCTTCTTTATCCACCCAAATATTAACTATTGCTGGAGTACCGGCTTTTACAGCTTCTCTAGCTCTTTGAAGGGCTGGCTGAATATCCTTAGCCTCTCTAACACTTTCACCATGACCACCAAATATTTTAGCGAATTCATCAAATGGAACATCGCCTAGTAAATTACCAACATTTCCTTTTTCTTCGCCATATTTCATAATTTGACCAAAACGAATTTGATTTTGAGCAGAGTTATTTCCAACCACAACCAATACAGGAAGTTTGTGTCTAACAAATGCCTCAAAATCCATTCCCGTCATTGAGAACGCTCCGTCACCACAATATAAAAGAACTTCGCTTTCAGGTGATGCTTGCTTAGCGGCAATCGCATAAGGAACACCTACACCTAAAGTTCCAAGAGGACCTGGATCCATCCAAGCTCCTGGTCTTTTTGGTTGAACTGCTTGCGCACTGATCGTAACGACGTCACCACCATCACCAATATAAATTGTATCTTCATTAAGGAATTGATTTAATTCCCATGCTACTCTGTAAGGGCTTATAGGAGACTTATCAGTTGTAAAAGTAGGCATTAATTTTTCTAATGCACTTTCTTCTCCAGCTCTTAATTCTTTAAACCAATCATCTCTATTAGTTTTAGTTCCAGCATCTGCAATAGCGGATAACGTTCTACCAATATGACCAACTAGACCTATAGTGATGTCTCTATTTTTTCCAACTGTTCGGTAATCCATATCGATTTGAATTACATTTGCGTTTGGATTTAATCTTTTTCCATAACCCATTCTGAAATCAAAAGGTGTTCCAACAATTATAATACAGTCAGACTTAGTGAATGCATTTCTTCTTGTTCTATGGAAATGATGTTGATCTCCAGGAGGTAATGTTCCTCTTGCAGCACCATTTAAATATGCAGGTATGTTCAACTTTCTAACGAAATCGATAGCTTCATCAGTTGACTGGCAAGTCCAAACTTGCTGACCTAATAAAACACAAGGTCTTTCAGCTTTAGAAATCATATCTGCAGCTTTTTGAATATCAATAGGATCGGCTAAAGTTTTTGGAGAAGCACTATATTTTCCAGCTTGAGGAAGGATAGCTTTACTCAAAGGAATAGAACTATCAAGAATATCTCTTGGAATTTCTAAAAATGAAGGACCATAAGAGCCATTTCTTGTTTCTCTAAAAGCCATTGAGACCATATCCGCACAACGCTCTGTTGACATTACAGTTGAGGCAAATTTTGTAATAGGTTGCATCATGTCTACGTGAGGCAGATCCTGTAGTGATCCCATTTTATGCTGAGCTTGTGAACTTTGTCCACCTATAAGAAGCATTGGTATCTCAGCTCTGAAAGCGTTCGCAACACCAGTAATAGCATGAGTAGTTCCTGGACCAGCCGTTACAACTGCACAACCAGGTTTACCTGTCATACGTGCATATCCATCAGCTGCATGTGCTGCAACTTCTTCGTGACGCACGTCAATAATTTTGATTCCTTCATTTAGACAACCATTGTAAATATCAATAATATGACCGCCACAAAGTGTATAAATAACGTCAATTCCCTCTGCTTTTAAGGCTTTAGCAACTAGCTCTCCACCAGTTATCATCTGTTCATTTGATCCTGTAGACATTTTTTTTTGCTCCTCGTTAATTAAATCTCGTGGTATATTGTATACCAATATAAGGCGTTAATGTAAATGATTTAAGAGTTACTTTTTTAAATTATCTTCTATTCTATCCACAAGGGCTAATGCATGATTTTTCAATACTTTTTCAGCTTTTGAGGCGTTTTTAGATAGAAGTGCGACTATAATTTCATCATGCTCATCAATTGATCTAACAGCTCTATCTGAAACAAAAATGAATTTTTTTCTTAAAAACTGCAAATGAACTAATTGTGATTCTAAGACATGACTCATTAGGTTAACTTTAGTTAATTTCATAATGTGCTGGTGAAAACGTATATTATCATTGGAGTAGTTATCAAGATCAGATAAAACATTGTCCTTTGAATATTGGCAAAAATTTCTTAATGATTTAATTTCCAAATCTGATGAGTTTTGAATAATTAAATGAGCGGCATAACCTTCCAAACCAGCCCAGACTGTGACTATTTCAATAAGTTCTTTTTTAGTTTTTCGATTAACAAAAACACCTCTTCTTGGAATAGTCTTAACAATTCCCTCTTGCTCTAATCGAGCAACAGCTTCTCTAATAGGAGTTCTACTGACGCCTAATTTTGCAGAAAGCTGTCTTTCGTCTAAATGAAAATCAACCTCTTTTAGATAGATATTAAGAGATATTATATATTTTCTTAAACTATCGTAGACTTTAGTTTTAAGATTAACTGGGCCAATTTTTTGCATTATGACCCTATCTTACAAGTCTAAGCCTTCTTAGGAAACAACTTATTTTTCAGAACATTAATTAACGGAAGGAATAGAAAAATAAGAGCAATATACATAATAGTTGCTGCAATTGGCTTGATTGTAAAATCAAGGAAAATATTAAAACTACCATCTGATATAATTAAAGATTGCCTCATAGCTTTTTCCGCTAAAGGACCTAAAACAATAGAGAGCACAGCTGGTGCCACAGGGTAGTCTAGTTTTCTTAAAATATAACCCACTACACCAAAAAGTAGCATTAGCCACACATCATGAATACTTTGTGTTGGAGCATAACCTCCAGTTACACATAAAACAAAAATAACAGGAGCTAGGATTGCAAAAGGCACTCTTAAAACCATGATGAAGGCAGGTATAAGCGCTACATTTAAGATAAGTGTAAAGAAATTAGCAATATATAAACTTCCAATTAAACCCCAAACAAATTCAGGCTCCTGGGTAAATAATAAAGGTCCAGGAGTTAAGCCCCATAAAATCATTCCTCCAAGTAAAATTGCTGTTGTTGGAGAACCTGGTATTCCTAAAGTAAGCATAGGGAGCATACTTCCTGTACTTGCAGAATTATTCGCACATTCAGGAGCTACAACACCAGCTGGTACGCCCGTTCCAAATTCAGCAGAATTTTTTGATAATTGTTTTGTAATTCCATAAGACATTAATGCGGCAGGAGTTGCTCCTGCAGCTGGAAGAATACCCACAAAAAAACCTAAAAAAGAACCAATAGTCATTGCCATTAGTGTTCCTTTTAATTTCTTAAATGATTCAATAATATCACTAAAGGTAAATTTGATTGATGATATTTGAACTGCGCCTTTGGTGCTTTCTAAGGTCCATAACATTTCACCGATACCATAGATACCAATAGCTAGAACTAGAAAGTTTACACCATGTAAGAATCCCGGAATTCCAAAAAATATTAAACGAGGCTGACCAGAAATAAGATCTAGTCCAATCGTAGATAGTACTAATCCAATTAAAATAGAAAAACAAGTTTTAGGAATATCATCCCCACCTAAACCAACAAAAGTAGCAAAAGCCATTACCATTAATGCAAATGTTTCTGGGGCATTGAAGGCAAGAGCAACTTTAGCTAATGGAGGTGCAAATAAAGTAAATAAAATAACTGAGACTGTCCCGCCTACAAACGAACCTACAGCTGCTGCTGTTAGTCCTGTAATAGCATCTCCTTTTTGAGCGAGTGGCCTACCATCAAAAACTGTTGCTACTGCGGTTGATGCACCAGGTATTCCAAGCATAATTGAACTAATAGCTCCACCATACATTGCTCCATAATAAACAGCAGCTAAGAAGATAATGGCTGCAGTTGGAGGTACAATAAAAGTAATAGGGATAAGAATAGCAACACCGTTTACTGATCCTAGTCCAGGCATAGCCCCGACAAATAATCCGATCAGACATCCAAAAATCAATAAGGCTAAATTAAGAGGGACAAGAGCTGTTCCAATGCCGTTCATAAGAAGATAAAAAGTTTCCATGTAATTATTTTTATTAGCCTTTCCTGATTATTTATTAATACATTAAGTCGTAAATTGGATAGAATAAAGGTTCTGAAATACCTTGCGGTAAAGTGATTTTCAAAAGCCACTCAAAGAAACAAAAAGTAACTATAGGAGTTGCTATTGAGAAAACTGAGATAAATAAATTACTTTTTTCACTAAAGTATTTTAAATAGAAAAATAAGAAAAAGATTAAAGATATATAGATTCCCACATAAGCCGTTCCTAAAATTAAACCAATTAAAGAAAGTATGGTTACATACACATATTTATTTGCTTCAGGATCTATAAAAGGCTCATTGCTAGTAGATTGAGGTGATTTTTTCAAGACCCATTTAACTATTGTAATAATAGTACAAATTAACATACCGAGGGATAACCAAAAAGGCATAAATCCTGCTCCCATATTATCTTCTACAGTCCAGTCAATTCTATTTTGAGCGCTTTTAATCATGAGGCCGATAGAACATAATGCCAAAAGAACTGCAACAATTATTTCTGCGTTTCTAGTAGTTAATTTCATTTTATCGGCCTCCTTATTATTTTTATATATTAGTTAAACGCTGCTACGATTTCAGAGTGCTTGTCATATTCAACAGCAAAGAAATCTGTAAGACCGTATCCTTCAATCCAACTTAATAACTTACCGTCATCAATATTGAATTTTTGGAATTCAGCATTCATGTAAACATCATGAAGTATACCTGTGTAATACTTTTGAGCTTCAGCACCAATATCGGCTGGAGCAACAAAAGCTCTCATCATGTAATACTCAAGATCAGGATAACCTAGCTCATAAGAAGATGGTACTTCAGGAAAAGCTGGGTTTCTCTTAGGAGTCATCATTACTAATGCCTTAGAGTCACCTGATTGATAGAAGCCCATTTGCTCAGAAGGATTATTTAGTGTGAAATCACTTTCTCCACCAATTAAGCCTTTAGCAACTGCGCCACCGCCTGAATAAGGTACATATTTAGCATCAAAACCAAACATACCTCTCATCATACCAAGTAGTAATTCATCTTCAGACATTTTACCTGTTCCGCCTGCAACAAGATCGCCTTGTTTTGCACGAGCAAGAAATTCATCTAAAGTATTAATACCTGATGTTTTAGCACCGTCTTTTTTAATCCAAACCATAAAAGTATCAGTTAGAAGTCTAGCAAGTGGTGTGTAGTCTTCTAAGATATTAATACCTAGTTCTGTTTGGTTTTGAGGAGTTGTAAAAAAGCTGTTAAGTGTGATCATAATTGTATGCTGATCTCCACTCTTACCTTTTACATAAGTCATAGCCTCACCACCTGAACCACCAGGCTTATTGATTGGGATTAAAGGCTTTGAAGTAAAGTCATTCTTTTCTGCAATACCTTGTACTAGTCTAGCGATTTCATCTGCTCCACCACCTTGGCCAGCCATAATGATTAGCTCAATAGGCTTTTTAGGTGCAAATTCTTTTGCTGAAGCTGTACTTACAGCCACAAAAGAAAAAGATACAAATAGAACTGCTACTTTTTTAAGTAAATTCATAGTTATTCCTCCTTATAAATTACCGTCGTTATATCTCTGAATGTTAGTACAACTGGAGACATAAATCAAATGAATTGTTCCACCACATGGAATGCTTGAAGATTTATTTGTATATTGTATACCAGTAGTAATGAAATTTGTGGATAACAAGAATGGTGAACTGATTATTAGTGAAAGAAAAATAGAATCACCTCAAGAAAATGAAATTCAAATAGAGATTTATTCTTCTGGAATTAACAGAGCAGACCTTCTCCAGAAAAAGGGTCACTACCCCCCCCCACAAGGCGAAAGTGATATAATAGGCTTAGAAGTTTCAGGTAAAGTTTCAAAGTTAGGATCGTTAGTTAAAGATATTAAAATTGGAGATTTTGTTTGTGCAATTTTAGGTGGCGGCGGTTATGCAGAATTTGTAAACGTTGACCAAAGACAAGTCCTACCTATTCCCAAAAATATAAATATTCATGATGCAGCATCTCTTCCCGAAACAATCCTTACTGTTTATGAAAATGTTTTTAATATTTCTGAATTTAAAAAAAATGAATCTATTTTAATTCATGGAGGTAGTAGTGGAATTGGAACGACAGCTATATCAATTTTGAAAAATTTTACAGATAAGATTTATGTCACCGCTGGCAGTAAAGAAAAATGTGATGCCTGTCTTAATTTAGGAGCTACTAAAGCTATTAATTATAAAGAAGAAGATTTTGAAGAAGTGCTAACGAGAGAAAATATTAAAGTAGATATTATTTTAGATATGGTTGGCGGTGATTATTTTAAAAAAAATTTAAAGATACTTAATTTCAAAGGGAGGCTTACTTACATAGCTGCTCTTGGAGGAATCAAAGGTGAAGTTAACCTTCTTCATATTATGAATAAGCAATTAAAAATATCTGGCTCTACACTAAGATCTAGAAGTTCAGAATTAAAAGGTAAAATTGTTCGACAAGTTTTAAAAGATGTTTGGCCGTTAATTGAGAATGGATCAATTGGTTTAAATATTTTTAAAAAATTTCCCATGGATGAAATCAATGTGGCTCATCAACTAATGGAGAGCTCAGAGCACATAGGAAAAATTCTATTAACAATTAAGGAGGAAAACAATGAATCTACATGAATATCAAGCAAAGCAACTATTAAAAGGATTTGATGTGAGAGTTCTTGGAGGAAATCCAGTACTTAAAAATTCAGATATCGATAATGCAATTGAATCCATTACGACGCCTGTCATGGTTGTAAAATCACAAATCCATGCAGGTGGCCGAGGTGCAGGTAAATTTAAAGACAGCGGAGATGATAAAGGTGGTGTGAGAGTTTCTATGTCTAAAGAAGAGGCAAAAGAAAATGCATTAAAAATGTTTGGTAAAACACTTGTCACAAAACAAACTGGACCAGTAGGAAAAGTTGTTAACCGACTTTATATAGAAGAAGGATGTGATATTAAGAAAGAATATTATATTAGTATTCTTGTTGATAGATCTACTTCTTCTATTTCCATCATAGCTTCTACTGAAGGAGGAATGGAAATTGAAGAAGTTGCAGAAAAACAACCTGAAAAAATTATTACCATTAATGTTAAAGGTGAAAAAGATCTTCCTCAATCAACATTTGACGCTCTGATAAAAGGATTAGAAATTACAGAAGATCAATCCGAAGACTTTTCAAAACAAATACAAAATATTTATTCTGCCTTTTTAGGAATTGATGCTTCTATGGTTGAAGTGAATCCATTTGTATTAACAGGTGAAAATAATTTTATTACTCTCGATGCAAAAATTTCAATCGACGATAATGCTTTATATAAACATAAAGATATTTTTGAAATGCAGGATGAAACTGAAGAAGATCCATCTGAGATGGAGGCGTCGAAACATGAATTAAATTATGTAAAACTCGATGGAAGTATAGGTTGCATGGTCAATGGAGCAGGTCTAGCAATGGGAACAATGGACATCATTCAACTACATGGTGGTAGTCCTGCTAATTTCTTGGACGTTGGAGGCGGAGCTACAAAAGAAAGAGTAGCAAAAGCTTTCTCTATCATTCTTCAAGATTCTAATGTGAAAGCGATTCTTGTAAATATTTTTGGTGGTATTATGAAATGCGATATTATTGCAGAAGGTATTGTTGCAGCCGCTAAAGAACTTTCTATTCAAGTTCCGCTTATTGTAAGACTTGAAGGAACCAATGTTGATTTAGGTAAGGATATTTTAAAAAAATCTGACTTAGCTATTATTTCAGCAGACAATTTAGAAGACGCAGCTCAAAAGGCTGTTGCATCATTAAAATAAGGAGGAACTGATGTCTGTATTAATTAATAAAGAAACCAAAGTTATTTGCCAAGGTTTTACTGGTGCGCAAGGCACTTTTCATTCGGAACAAGCAATAAAGTATGGAACCAATATGGTTGGTGGAGTGACACCTAAAAAAGGAGGTCAGCAACACCTAGGACTGCCTGTCTTTAATTCAGTTAAAGAAGCTAAAGAATCAACACATGCAGATGCTACTGTTATCTATGTGCCACCTCCATTTGCTGCGGGAGCTATTATAGAAGCTATTGAATCAGAAATTGAATTAATAGTTTGTATCACCGAAGGTGTTCCTGTTTTAGATATGCTCCAAGTTAAAAATAAATTAGCTTCATCTAAATCAAGACTAATTGGCCCTAACTGTCCTGGAATTATAACTCCAGATGAGTGTAAGATTGGAATTATGCCTGGTCATATTCACCAAAAGGGAAAAATTGGAATTGTTAGTAGGTCTGGAACTTTGACTTATGAGGCAGTTGCTCAAACAACAGCTGTAGGTTTAGGCCAAACAACTTGTATTGGAATTGGTGGAGATCCTATCAATGGTACCAATTTTATAGATTGCTTGGATTTATTCCTTAAAGATCCAGAAACTGAAGGTATTATTATGATTGGTGAAATTGGTGGAACTGCAGAAGAAGAAGCAGCTGATTTCATTAAAAGTTCATCTATAAAAAAACCTATAGCTTCATTTATAGCGGGAGCTAGTGCTCCAGCAGGAAAAAGAATGGGTCATGCGGGTGCTATTATCTCTGGTGGAAAAGGTACTGCTGAATCAAAGTTTAATGCTCTTGAGGAAGCTGGTGTACATATATCAAAATCTCCAGCAAAATTAGGAGAGACGATTAAAGCCGCTTTAAGTTAATATAATTTTGCTTCTCTAGCTCTTAATTTTGTAAGGGCTAGAACGGTGTCAATAGTTGGCGTAGGAATAGAAGTAATTCTTCCCAACTCTTGAACTGACCCAATTAATGCATCAATTTCCATTGGACGATCACGCTCTAAATCTTGAAGCATAGATGTTTTATGCTCTCCTACAGCTTTAGCAGCATCTATTCTTCTCTCAACATCAAAAGGTTTATCAATGCCAAGTTTAGTAGCGATAGAATGTGCTTCATTCATCATGTTTTTAATAACATCTCTAACATCTGCATCGCTGCATATTTTAACTAAAGTTGAAGTTGTTAAAGCACTGATAGGGTTTAAAGACAAATTACCAAAGAGTTTTAACCATATATCTCCTTTTATATTAGGTCTTATAGGAGCTTGAAATCCAGCTTTTTCAAGTATCTCAGATAAGTTTTTTATTCTATCTGTGTTTTCACCGTTAATTTCTCCTAATTGAAATTTATCTCCTTCTAAATGTTGAATAACTCCTGGCTTAATAACTTCTGAAGCAGGGTTCACTATGCATCCAATAATTTTTTCTGGACCTATATCGTTCCACTGAGAATTATCAGGGTCAACTGATAGGATTTTTTTATTTTTAAATTCAGGATCTGGGTGATTATAAAAATACCACCAAGGTATCCCATTTACTCCCCATACAAAAGAAGTGTCGTCTTTCATTAATACTTTGAAAGCATCCAGACATCCTGGAACAGAGTGAGCTTTAAGAGTAACAAAAATATAATCTTGTTTACCCGCCTTCTCAGCCGTATCAACACATCTTGGGTACACGACAAGCTCTTTGCCGTCTTTGCGTAACCTTAATCCATCTTCTTTAATAGCATTGTAATGAGGGCCTCTTGCAATAAGAGTAACATCAGCTCCTATTTCAGTTAACTTTGCCCCTAGATATCCACCAATAGCACCTGCACCATAAATACAAATTTTCATATTTAAACTTTTAAATGTTTGATAGCAGCCGCGACACCACTTCCTAATTCAAATTTAATTCCTACATCATACATTGCTAATTCAGCTGTTGAAATGGCTCCCAAAATCATAGTACTATTTAAATCGCCTAGATGACCAATTCTAAATAATTTTCCAGCAACTTTACTTAATCCGCCGCCAAAAGAAGTATTATACTTATTGTATGCTGTCTTAACCACATCCATTGAATCAAAACCTTCTGGCACCATGATAGCTGTAACTGTATTTGAATAAAGAGATGGATCTTGAGCACAAAATTTTAAACCCCAAGCTTCTGTAGCTTTTCTTACAGCAGTAGCTAAATGAGCATGTCTAGAATAAATATTTTCAAGACCTTCTTCATTCATCATATTTAAAGCTTCTCTGAGGCCTCTTAATAAAGGCATAGGATTTGTGTAAGGCCAATAACCTGTATTATTTACTGCTAACATATCATGCAGGTCATAATAAGCTCTTCTCATATTAGTTGTTTTAGCAATTTCTAATGCTTTTTGACTTATGCATGAAATTGCAAGTCCTGCTGGTAACATAAATCCTTTTTGTGAACCTGATATTGCCGCATCCACTCCCCATTTATCCATATGAAATTCTATTGATCCAATTGAACTAACACCATCAACAAAAAGAAGAGCTGGGTGATTAAGGCTGTCTAATAATTCTCTTGTTGTAGCCACATTATTAGTAACACCAGTTGAAGTTTCATTATGAGTAACTAAAACTGCTTTTATAGAATGACTAGTATCTGCTTTAAGAATTTTTTCGAAATCTTCATGAGGAGTTCCTAAACCCCAATCTACATCAACAACTTCAACTTCAACTTTTAATTTTTTACACATTTCGATCCAAAGATGAGAAAACTGGCCAAAGCGACCAGATAAAACTTTATCGCCTTCGTTTAGTAAATTAGTTAATGCCGCTTCCCATCCACTACTACCAGTTCCAGCAAAAACGAAAGGTTGTGCTTCAGTTGTTCCAAAAACTTTTTTTAAATCAGCAATTAAAGGATGCCAAAACTTATCCATACCTGGAGCTCTATGATCTTCGTTTGATATATCCATAGCCTGACGAACTCTATCTGGCATGTTTGTTGGTCCTGGGACAAAAAGTGAAATCTTACCTGGCATTACTTAAATTACTCCTCATTATTTTTTTAACTGATTATAAGATCAAAAACATACATTATTTCAAAGGATGAAACAAAGAATAATGTACTATCATTCAATAATTTTATTTATTATTAATATTTATCATTCTTTTAAAAAATCAAATTCGTATCTTGACTCATAAAAAGTTAATCTTTTCTATTTTTTTATGATGCAACTTAAAAGTGGCATCCCCTACGGGAATCGAACCCGTGTCTTCACCGTGAAAGGGTGATGTCCTAACCGCTAGACGAAGGGGACATATAGCAATGAAAATAAAATAGCTAGATTTAACTAAAAATCAATCAATGAATGTCTTCAATATGAACTATGACATTTGAGCTATAGGTATCTCTTTTGACTTTGTAATAACAATCAAATTCTGTTTTTTTGGCAATATAAGCTTTAAAAGACTCCACATTAGAGTCGAACATCATTCCAATTATTGAATTACCTAAATTATCAGATAGCTTACATTTCATATGCTTTTCTTTGAAAACATTTAGAATTTTTAACTTTACATTTTCAGACTTAAAAATGGGCTCAGGATTGCTTTGGCCAAAAGGACTAAGTAAATCTAAATCTTTTAATAAATTATCATTAATGACAGTTAGGTCTAGGGTGACCTCATAATAATTTTCCTGATCAACCTCAGAGCCTGTAAACTTATCAATTAAAAACAATTTAAATGCCTGCCAAGATTCTTTATCTAAAGTGAAACCGCAAGCCTTTGAGTGTCCACCACCTTTTATAATAATTCCCTTTTCAGCAGCTTCCATCATTAATGTTCCAATATTTAATCCTCCGAGCGACCTGCCAGAACCCACAATAAACTGATCTGAATCCGTCATCACAAAAGAAGGTCTTTTATTAGTTCTCATTAATCTACCCGCTATAATTCCAAGAACTCCGATATGCCACGTGGCATCATAATAAAAATTAATTAAATCTTGATGATCTTTCTGACGTTCATGGATTGAATTAATAATTGAAGTTTGAATTTTTTGTCTTTCTTGATTTTTTCCACCAATGACTGAGGAGTATTGAGCAGCTAAATGAATATTAGGAGAAGAAAGTAAATCATACCCCAGGTAAGACTCCCCCATTCTTCCACCGGCATTAATTCTAGGACCCAGTACATAACCTAAATGATATTCTGAAATAGCTTGCTTGATTTTAGCCTCATTAATTAAAGTCATTAATCCTTTATTTTTATTATCAGAGTTGAGAATTATTAAACCCTGTTTAACAAAAGAACGATTAATTGCATTTAAGGGAACCAAGTCACAAATTGTTGCTAAAGCAACAAGATCTAAATACTGTAGGATATCTTTATTATTAAATATTTCTTTTTTAATTAAATAAAAAACAACAAGAAAAACTAATGATGTTGTACATAGATCGTTTAGAACAGATTGATCTTTATTATATTTTGGATTGATTAAAATAACATCCTCAAAGGCGTCACCACATTCATGATGATCTATAATGAGTAATTGAGAGCCGTTCTCTCTCACTAGTTTTTGTTCATCCAAGTTATTGCTACCACAATCTAAAAAAATAATATGACTGTTATTTTCAAGTAATTTTTTTACTGCTAAAGGATTGGGACCATAACCCTCTGAAAGTCTATTTGGTATATAGACCTCAACTTCTATATCGAACTGGGATAAAATATTTTTTAGTATAGCGGCTGAACAGGCTCCATCGACATCATAATCTGAGAAAATTCCTACCTTTTTTACTTCTTTGACTTCGTTGAAAAAGATTTGTGTTTTTTCAATATTAGCTAATTTTTCAATTTTATTAAAATTAATATTATCTTTTAACTTAGAAGATAAAAAAGATTTAACATGGGTAACTTTTCTAGTTATTAAAAGTTCAGAGAGAGTTATGGAGAGGTTATTTTTTTGAGCCGTATTAAATACTTCAGAGCTATCAAGTTTATCTATTTGTTTCCAACTGGTTTCAAGAAAGCTATTATTAGTATTCAAGTTTTTTTATATTAAAATTATGGTTACCAACTATATGACGTACTGTTCCTGTTTTTGATCTCATTACTATAGAATGAGTTTCTCCCATAAATTTATTTGTTTTGACACCAGGGAGCATAGTTCCATCCGTTACTCCAGTTGCTGAAAACATGACATCTCCTTGAGCTAACTCTTCAAGGGAATAAATTTTATTAAAATCAGTTATATTGACTTTTGTAGCTCTCGCTTTTTCATCATCATTCTTGAACAATAATTTTCCTTCCATAAAACCACCTACGCATTGTAGAGCAGCGGCAGCTAAAACTCCTTCAGGAGCTCCTCCTATGCCATAATACATATCAATATTATTATTTGGTAAAACTGAGGAAATAACAGCACTAACGTCTCCGTCTCCTATCATCTTAATTCTTGAACCTAAACTTCTAATATCATCAATGATTTGTTGGTGCCTATCTCTTTCTAAAACACAAATTATAATATCTTCAATATTAATTTTTTTAAATTTTGCTAATTCTTTAATATTAGATTTTAAATCCTGTTGGATTGAAATAATATTTAATTCTTTAGGGACGTTAGATGAAATTTTTTCCATATAGACATCTGGAGCATTTAAAAATCCTCCGTCTTGAGCTAGAGCAATAACCGCCATTGCATTTTCTCCACCCTTAGCTGTAATAGTTGTTCCTTCAAGGGGGTCTAATGCAATATCTACCTTAGGTCCACCTTGACCAACTTTTTCACCTATATAAAGCATCGGTGCTTCATCTCTTTCACCTTCTCCAATAACTACAGTTCCCTCAATCGTCATTGCATTCAGTGAACTTCTCATTGCATCGACTGCAGCTTGGTCAGCAATCTTTTCATTGCCTCTTCCAATATGCTTAGCTGCTGCTAATGCAGCGTACTCAGTGACTCGAACCAGTTCTATTGCTAGATTTCTATCCAAGATTATCCTCTATTCTAATTGTTGATATTTCTTTCTTAATAAAACTATTTTTTTTAAGTAGCTTAGTTATTTCAATAATTTTTTTATGACTAACGACGTTAGAAATTATAACGATAGGAACAGTATTAGAATCGTCAGGATTAAGTTGAATAATAGATTTAATTGAAATTGATTTATTGGCAAATAATTGCGTTATAGATTTCAAAACACCAACTTTATTAGAGACAGACAATCTCATATAATAAGATCTATTTCTAATTATATCACTAACATAATTAGCTGATGGCATTGAAGCATAGTTGTCGTTGAATACACCCTTTATATTACCAGAGATGAAGGCGGATAAATCAGAAATTATAGAAGTAGCTGTTGGAAAACCTCCAGCGCCCTTACCCATTAAACTAGTTTTAACAAAATCATCTCCTTCAATAATACAGAGATTGTCTTCAAATTCAGTATTAGCCATTGTGTTATTTTGATTAATGAAACAAGGAGCCACAGAGGAATAAAATTTTGAACCAATTTTCTCAGATATAGAGAGTAATTTAAGCTTATAACCTAACTGTAATCCGTATTCTAAATCCATAAGCTTGATGTTTTCAATACCGTCATAAGATAAATCCTTAAATTGGAATTTTTGATGAAAAGATAAATTAGATAGCAAAGTTAACTTATGAGCTGCATCTTTGCCCGATAAATCACTAGAAGAATTTTGCTCAGCAAAACCATTTTTGATAGCCAGATTCAATGAGTCCTTAAAACTAATTTTATTAGAATACATTTGAGATAATATGTAGTTAGTTGTTCCATTAAATATTCCATAAATAGATTTAATTTTTTTTGGTAATATTGCTTGTGAAATAGTTCTAACAACTGGAACGGCACCTAATACAGCAGCTTCAAAACCTAAGAATAAATTATTTTTATCAAATAAATTGTAATACTGAGATCCCTTTTCAGCTAATTGAGCTTTGTTAGCAGTAATAAGAGATATATTTTTTTTTACGGCATATTTATAAATAGAATTTACAAATTTATCCGTTCCTCCTACTAGCTCTACAATCAGATCAACTTTAAGGTCATCTAATGATGATAAACTATCGATCCAGTTATATTTTTTTGTATTAAAAATTCTTTTTTTATTTTTATTACTGGCTTTTATTCCGACTATATGAATTTTAGATCCATTAATAACAAATTTATTTTTTTCAATAATTTTTATTAAAGCACTACCAACTACACCTAAACCGAATACCGCTATATTAATTTTATTCATCTATATTTTCTAAAATTTCTTCTTTGCGTACAATACTTTTTTCACCAAAGTCTTGCAATTCAATTTGTTTATCAATTAAATCAATATCAAAATTTTTAAAAGAGCTTTCGCATCCATAGGTTATAAAAATAATAATAAATAATAAAGGAATTTTATCTTTTAGAAAATTGGAAGCTTTTTCTAGCTTTAGCTCTACCATATTTTTTTCTTTCAACGGTTCTAGAGTCTCTAGTCAGAAAGCCACCTTTTTTAAGAACGTCTTTTGTATTCGGATCTATTTTTACTATAGCTCTACTTACTCCATGCTTAACAGCTCCAGCTTGACCTGACATACCACCACCTAAAACAGTAATTTTAATATCAATCGAGTCTGTTTTTTTTGAAGCTTCTAATGGTTGGTTTATAATCATTCTTAACGCATTATCTTTAAAATAATCTTCAAACTTTTTTTTATTAACAGTAATAAGTCCTGTTCCGCTAGATACCCAAACCTTAGCTATAGATTCTTTTCTTCTTCCAGTGCTGTAAACCATTTCAGACATTCACTACATTCTTTCTACTAACTGACTTAAAATCAATTACATTAGGATTTTGTGATTCATGAGGATGTTCAGCATTTTTATAAACTTTTAAACTATTTTTCATAAGTTCTCTAAAAAGAGGAGTATTTGGAAGCATTCCCTTAATAGCTTTTTTAATTATATCTTCAGATTTTTTTCTATCTTTTAGTAAATTAGGTGTCGTTTCTTTTAAACCGCCAGGATGACCAGTGTGTCTATAATACATTTTTTCTTCATTTTTTTTTCCTGTGAATTTAATTTTATCAGAATTTATAACAATAACTCCGTCACCAACTGGTAAATTGGGTGAAAACTGTGGCTTATTTTTACCCTTAAGAATAAGAGTTATTCTTGAAGCTAATCTGCCGACAGGAACATTTTCAGCATCAATTAGATGCCATTTCTTTTCAAACTGAATTTTTTTTAATACTGAAGTTTTCACGATAGAGGGAATATAAGTAAATTAGACAAAAAATCAAGTTTAATAGAAAAAAAAGGCATATTATTAGTCAAAAATTAGGATTTTAGATCATCTATATAGAGGATTTTAGTATTTGAAGTAGTTTTTTTAACTCCAAGGATATATTTTTATTAAAATATGTATTACTTTTTTTTGAATTAAAATAAGCGTTCACTCCTTCTAAAGTTAGTTTTTTTTCATTAATTAGAGATTGAATTTTTTTAATAGTTAAAAAATTATCATATGTATAAAGTCTGTGACCAGAAGCAGTTCTTAAGACATCTAACTTTTGAATTCTATCTTCCCAAAAACGAATTGTATGTTTTTTTTCATTTAGTAATTTAGAAATTTCATCAATATTAAAATATTTTTTAATCATCATAAAATCAATTTTTTTGATTTCTTAAATGAAATTACTTTTCTTGAAGAAATAACAAACTCCTCTTTTGATTTAGGATTTCTTCCAATTCTACTTTTTTTTTCTTTTATAGTGAAAGTCCCCAAAGAAGGTATAGATAAATTTTCAAGAAAACTTTCAGACATATAAGTAATAATTTTTTTTATTTTTTTATAGGCAAGAGTGTAAGGGATTCCAAATTCTTCACTTATTTTTTTTGCTATATCTTCTCTTGTAATTTTATTTTGCATTATCTTTTATTTTTTTCAGTAAGTTATTCTCAAGGCATTTAACAGCAAATCCTATAGCATTACAAAAAGCATAATCATCAGCATTACCATGACTTTTAATGACAATACCGTCTATTCCAAGAAGAATTCCTCCATTAAAATTTCTAGGATCAATAGAATTTTTGAAAGATTTTAAATGTGATTTAAGAAAAAAAGTAAAAATTTTAGAAAATAAATTAGAGAGAAGATGTTTTTTTAGAGTGTCCGTAATAAATTTTGAAATACCCTCGGCAGTCTTAATAGCTATATTGCCTGTAAAGCCATCAGTCACAATAACATGATTTTCAGTATTGGTAATTTCATTAGCTTCTATAAAACCATTATAATTTATAGATTTAGTATTTTTTAATAATTCATGGGTTTTCTGTATTGTAGTACTGCCTTTAAGTTCTTCTGATCCTATATTCAGCAAACTGACTTTAGGTCTACTATTAGGAAAAAGAATTTCATAATAGATCGATCCCATAATCGCAAAATCAAAAAGATTTTTTTCATCACATTCAGAATTAGCTCCTAAATCAAGAAAACATACTGGGTGGTTTTTTGAAGGGAGTAAGGAGGCAATTGCCGGTCTAGAAATATTCTCTATAGTTCTTAAAAAAATTTTGGAATAAGCCATCATGGCACCCGTATTACCAGAGGAGACTGTTGCCTCAAGAGGATGATTTTTTAGAGATGAGATTGATTTAGCTAATGAACTATTGCGAAATTCTTTTTTCATAGCCTCTGTAGGTTTTAAATTACCATCAATTACACCCTCACAGTCTATTATGCTCGAAGAGTTTATCAATAATGGTAAATTTTTAATTTGGCTCTCAATGATACTTCTTCTGCCATAAAGGGTAAATTGTACATTTTGATTAGTTGTAAGATATAGCTCCGCTCCTTTTAAAACAGAAATAGGAGCATTATCCCCACCATCAACATCAAGATTAATTATAAATTTATTATTTAAATTATTCATTTTTTTTAATTGCTATAAATACTGTTATACCTTATTTGTTTTTATTGTGAATAAATTAAAAAAAATCCAAATTTTAATGGCTTTTTTAGTATTGTCTTTATTAGTAACTTCTTGTGCTAAGCAGTATTATTATGCTGGAATTTCTGAAAATACTGCTGAAGAAATAGTTTCTAACTATCCTTCTAATAATTATTCAAAGGAATTAATTCTTAATTTATTAGGCGCTCCATTAATTAAAGAAAATAATGGAGACCTATGGATTTATGTAAGCTCTAAAGATTATGGAAACGAGACTTTTAGAAAAAGTGTTTACAAAAAAACCTTAAAGCTTTATTTCTCAAATAATATTTTATTAGATATAAAAGAACTATCTCTTTAAAAAATATTCAAGTGAACAACAATACCTAATAGTAATATTGAAACAATATTAGTTATTTTAATCATTGGGTTCACAGCTGGGCCAGCAGTATCTTTATATGGGTCGCCTACAGTGTCACCTGTAATTGAAGCTTTATGAGCCTCACTACCTTTTCCACCTAAATTACCATCTTCAATATACTTTTTAGCATTATCCCAAGCTCCACCGCCTGCAGTCATAGATACTGCAACAAAGAAACCAGTGATAATAACCCCAATAAGAAGTGCACCTAATGTTTGAAATGCAGTTCCCGCATCTCCTGTAAGATAAAACACTCCAAAGAAAACTACGATAGGTGAAAGAACTGGAAGTAAAGAAGGTATGATCATTTCTTTGATTGCAGCTTTAGTCAAAATATCTACACATCGACCATAATCAGGTTTTGCTTTTCCTTCCATAATTCCCTTAATTTCTTTAAATTG
>Ga0222670_1000234_pt1 | contig 25960 bp, 24 predicted proteins | sample AntAcemetagen732_FD_181148 | JGI IMG/M metagenome (GOLD analysis project Ga0222670, IMG submission 181148) | Saline water microbial communities from Ace Lake, Antarctica - #732 | ecosystem: Environmental > Aquatic > Non-marine Saline and Alkaline > Saline | place: Antarctica: Ace Lake... | reverse complement strand
TGTAATATTGTCAGATTTTTTTGCAGATATTCCAGAAAATCTTTCATAATGACCTAAATCTAAATCTGTTTCTGCACCATCATCTGTTACAAAAACTTCACCATGCTGAAACGGACTCATCGTTCCTGGGTCAACATTTAAATAAGGATCTAATTTTCTTAAACGTACGTTAAAACCTCTAGATTGTAATAAGTATGCAAGGGAAGCCGAAGAAAGACCTTTTCCTAATGAAGAAACCACACCGCCGGTTACAAAAATATATCGCGCCATGGTATTATCTTATAGCGATTAATTAATGAGTTTAAAAGGATTAATTATTGTTTTCAGGAATTGAAGGTGTATCACTAGACTTTTCTTCAATGATATCCAATACGGAAGATGTAGGTGTTAACTCACCTCTAGAAATTATTGTTAAAGCTAAGCTACAAATTATGAATAAAGTTGCAACTACTGCTGTAGCCTTGCCCATAAAATTACCAGCAGATCTGGAAAGCATAAAATTATCTTGAGAAACGCCTATACCAAGTGCTCCACCTTCAGATTTTTGGACTAGTATCAAAAGCACAAGTACTGTTGCTAGTACTAAGTTGACTACTAATAGAATATTTTCCATGAGGGTTAACTATATGTTTTTTTGACTATATCAATAAATTTTTTAGCATTTTGAGATGCTCCACCAATTAAAAAACCATCAATATTATTAATTTCTCTTAAGATTGTTATATTTTGCGGATTTACAGAACCTCCATATAAAACTTTTGGTAATTTATCTTTAAATTTACTTTTGATGAATTCTACTGTTTTAAAAAGATCTTGAGATTTCGGTATAAGACCACTGCCTATAGCCCAAACAGGTTCATAAGCTAAAAAAATATTTGATTTATTTATAATATTTTTTAAACCAATTTTAATTTGTTTGGATAAGGTTGAGCGTGTCTTTTTTTTTCTTTTTTCACTTAAAGTTTCACCGATACAAAAAATAACTTTTAATTTAGCTTCAAGAGCACTTTTAATTTTTAGATTAATTAGTTTATCACTTTCACCCTGTTCTCTATTTTCTGAATGACCAATGATTACAAAATGTGCACCAATATTTTTTAACATACGGGAATTAACATGACCTGTGTGAGCACCATAATCTTTGCTTTCATGACAATTTTGTCCACCAATACCAATTTGACAATTACTAAATTTTTTTGAAAAAGAACTTATTAAAGTATTTGGAGGGCAATAAATTAATCTACCACCCTTTATTTCTTTAGATTTTGAAAATTTAATAACTTTATCCAATGTATTTAAGGAGGATAAATTCCCATACATTTTCCAATTGGCTACAAAATACATATATTTATTTGTCATAATGAAAAATTTAATCTATAGCTTGATATTTTAAAGATCAATAAATTAATAATGTAATGATAAATCCATTTAAAAATTTTACAAAAAAAAAAATTGGTGGCTTAATACTGATTTTTGTTATTATAATAGCTTTTGGCTTCGGTGGATTTGGTGGAGGTTTTAGCACTGGAAATCAAAATAATATAGCTAAAATAAATAACACTAATATCTCTACACAAGATTTTATGGATTACCTAAATCAATCTGGCTTAAGTCAGCAAGTAATAAAAGAGAATATCGATAAAAATGTAATTGAGGAGCTTTTGTCTTCTATGGTTTCAATGACTTTACTTGAGCTTGAAATAAAAAATTTAGACCTAGTCATATCAGATGAAGTAATTGTAGAAACTCTTAAGAAAAATAAAAACTTTCTAGATGAAAATAGTAATTTTCAAAGAACTCTTTATGAAAAGTTTTTACTTACAAATAGTATGAGTGCAGCGATGTACGAAATAAAATTAAAGAATAACGTTCTACAAAAAGAATTATTTTCATATATAGGTGGTGGAGCGAAATCTCCAAAGTTTTTAACTAATAAATATTTTATAGAAAACAATAGAAAATTAGATATTGAATTTATTAAATTAAATAAATTTTATAAAAAAGTTGATGAATTTACCAATCAGGAAATTAAAATTTTTATTGATGAAAATTCAGAAAAACTTAAGCAAGATTACATTGATTTTTCTTATGTGATAATAACGCCTAAAAACTTATTGGGTGTAGATGAATTTAATCAGGCTTTTTTTGACACAATTGATGAAATTGACAACAAGATATCTAAAAATATAGATTTTAAGACAATTACAAATGAATTAAATGTCAATGTGATTACAAAAAAAGATTATATTAATTTAGAAAATAAAGAAACGATTGAAAATAAAATTTATAATTCTAGAAAAGACGAGATTGAAATACTTGAAGACAATGGAGCATTCATCTTTTATCAAATAGATAATGTTATTCAAAAATTGCCTAATTTAAATGATGAAAGATTTGTAAAACAAATAACAAACCTTTTATTTCAAAAAAAAAAATTTGAATTTAATAAAGATATACTAAACCAATTAGATAAAAATGAATTTAACCAAGTATCATTTGATAAACTTGGGAGTGGTGAAGTTGAAAAAACTCAATTAAATTCAATTAAGGACATTAATAAATTTGAAAATAATTCTGTTAAAATTTTATACTCACTGCCAATTAACACATTTACTCTAATTGCTGATAGAAAAGACAACATATTCATAGCTAAGGTTATGAAACTTGAAGATACTGAAATTTCCTCAGATTCAAATATATTTAATAAAATCTCTAACGAAGCGAGTGCAGAAAATAGAAACGGAATATTAAAATCATATGATTACCTTTTAAACAATAAATATAAGGTGATAGTTAATGAAAAAACTCTTGATAGGGTAAAAAATTACTTTAGATGATACTTAATCGAAACTTTAAAGATTTTAAGTTTCAACACTCAAGAAACAAAAATCAAATCATATATATCTCTCAAAAAGTACGAAATAATCAGGAAGTTTTAAACTTAATTGATAATTTTCTAAAGGAAAAAAATAGTTTTATTTTTGAGTCAGTTGAGAAAGGCAAGATAAGAGGGAGATATACCATCTTTGGCAAAAACCCAGATAAGATTTGGGAATTTAATAATAAAAAATCTTACCTGACTACCAATAATATAAAAAAAAAAATAAAAGGTGCTCCAGAGAAAATTATAGAAGAAATAATAGAAGAATTTAAGTTTAAAACACCAGTAAGTCTTCCACCAATTTGTTCTTTAATATCAGGGTATTTTTCTTACGATTCTATTAGATATGTCGAAAAAATTCCCAATAAATGTAAGGATGATTTAAAGCTACCTGACGTTAGACTTTTAAGACCAAGAACATTGGTTATTCACGATAACTTAAAAAAAAAGATTTTCTATATTATTAATATTTTTAATGATGAAAAGATCCTAAATTATAAAAAAAAATATTTTGCAATTGAGAATGAAATTAATGAGCTATTAATTAAGGCCTCTCTTATAAAAGATAGTTCTAATAGTAATACAAAAACTAATATTAAGGTTAAATCAAACACTTCAAAAAATAAGTTTTTAAGAATGGTTAATGAAGCAAAAAAATACATAAAAATTGGAGATATTTTTCAAGTCGTTTTAAGTCAAAGGTTTGAAGCTAAATTATCCAAAACACCCTTAGAAATTTATAAAAAACTGAGAATTACTAACCCTTCTCCCTTTATGTATTTTTTTAATTTTGATGATTTTCAAATCATAGGAGCTAGTCCAGAAATTTTAGTAAGACTAAGAGATAACAAGATTACTGTTAGACCAATTGCCGGGACTAGACCTAGGGGTAAAAATTTAAAAGAAGATAATTTTTTTGCAAAAGATTTACTTAAAGATAAAAAAGAACTTTCTGAACATTTAATGTTACTTGATTTAGGGAGAAATGATGCTGGTAAAGTTTCCAAAATAGGAACTGTTAAAGTTACAGAAAGTTTTATGATTGAAAAATACTCACATGTAATGCATATCGTTTCTAATGTTATGGGTGTTTACAATAAACAATTTTCAAAATTTAAATCATTACTTGCAGGATTTCCTGCTGGGACTGTTTCTGGTGCACCTAAAATTAGGGCCATGGAAATTATTGATGAGTTAGAAACAACTAAAAGAAAAGTCTATGCTGGAGGTATAGGTTATTTTTCTGCAAATGGTGAATTTGATACGTGCATTGCGTTAAGAACTGCTGTTGTAAAAAACAAAAAATTCTACGTTCAAGCTGGTGCAGGCATAGTAGCCGATAGTAATCCAATTAAAGAATACGAAGAAACTGTAAATAAAGCAAAAGCTTTAATGAATGCATTAAGATAATGAAAATTATATTAATAGATAATTATGATAGTTTTACATTTAACTTATATCACTATGTGTCATCACTAGGTGTTAAGGTTGATGTAGTTAGAAATGATAAAATCACCCATCAACAAATAATAAAGAGCAAGTATGACAAAATTATTATATCACCAGGACCTGGTAACCCAAATCAATCAGGGAATTGCATTAAAATAGTAAAAACACTTTATAGAAAAATACCGATTCTTGGCGTGTGTTTAGGTCATCAAATTATCGGCCAAGTTTTTGGTTCAAATATTATTCAAGCAAATAAGTTAATGCATGGAAAAACTAGTATTATAAAATCAAAAAAAAAAGGTATACTTAAAAATCTTCCTTCTGAATTTGAAGCTACAAGATACCATAGTCTTATAGTTGATAAAAAAACGCTATCTGATCAACTTGAAATTACTGCAGAAACAAAAGATGGAATTATCATGGGTATAATGCATAAAGAATATAATATCCACGGTGTTCAATTTCACCCTGAAAGTATAAAAACTACGATTGGAATTAAAATATTAAAAAATTTTATTAACTACAAAAGCGCATGAAAATTTACATAGATAAATTAAGAAATAATGAAGACTTATCGTTTGATGAAAGCAAAAATGCTTTTGAAATACTAATGAACGGTAAAGCATCAGATGATGAAATATTTGATTTTTTAACTCTACTTTCAGCTAAAGGTGAGATCTCAGATGAAATTGCTGGAGGGGTTTATGTTTTAAGAAATAAATCTAAAAGAGTTAATGTTAATGATTGTATTGATACCTGTGGAACAGGTGGAGATGGTATGAATACACTCAATATCTCAACAGCATCAGCACTACTTCTATCTAGTATGGGCATTAAAGTGGCAAAACATGGTAATAAAGCTGTTTCCTCTAAATGTGGGTCTGGTGACGTTTTAGAGGCTTTAAACATAAAAATAGATTTAGATCCTAAAGATATTGAAGAACAAATTAAAAAAAATAATTTTGGTTTTATGTTTGCACCAAATTATCACAGTGCAATGAAATTTGTTGGACCTACTAGAAAAAAAATAGGCAAAAGAACAATTTTTAATATGATTGGTCCTTTGAGTAGCCCTGCCCTAGTTGACAGACAAGTAGTTGGTGTTTTTGATAAAAAGCTATTAAGAATTTTTGCTAATGCTTTGAATAATTTAAACATTAAATTTGCATGGATTGTGAATAGTGAAGATGGATTAGATGAAATATCACCCTATTCAAAAACTAATGTTGTTCAATTAAAAAATGGTGAGGTTTCTGAAATATTAATTGACCCTATAAAACTAAATATAAATGCAAATGAATTTAAAGATTTACTTGGTGACGATGCAAAATTCAATGCAAACAAAATGTTGGATATATTTAAAGGTGAGGATAATGATTTTTCAAAAGCCGTTTGTTTAAATGCAGCAGCAGGACTTATTGTTTCTGAAAAACATACAATATTTATTGATGCATATAATGAAGCAAGAAAACATATTTTATCAGGAAAAACATACAACGACTTAAAGGAAATTCAGAATGTCTAAAGATATATTAAAAGAAATTATTAAAAAAAAAATTGAAAAAGTTAATTTATTAAAAAAATCAATTTCATTAAATGCTTTAAATGAACAAATAAATCAAAATAAAACATTTATTAACTTTAAAGATAAAATTCAAAACAATGTTGATAATAGTAAAATTTCTTTAATTGCAGAAATAAAAAAAGCAAGCCCATCTGCTGGTGTTATAATGGACAATTATAACCCTATTGAAATAGCAAAAATCTATAAAGATAATAAAGCAACATGCTTATCAATACTTACAGAAGAAGATTTCTTTTTAGGTAAGCTAAGCGATATTAGTGAAGTAAAAAATAAAATAAACTTACCTATTCTGTGTAAGGATTTTTTTATTGATAAGTTTCAAGTACCTCTTGCAAAAAGTTATGGGGCAGATGCAATATTAATTATATTGGCTGGTGTCTCTGATGACCTTGCCAATGAATTATACGAAGAAGCTCTGAAACTTAATATGTCAATAATTGTTGAAGTGCATACAGCTGAAGAAGCTAAGAAAGCTCTTAACTTTAAAGAAGCATTAATTGGAATAAATAATAGAAACCTTAAAACCTTAAAAACAGATTTAAATACAACTTATGATATCTATAATGTATTAAGCAATCACTCGTCTCCTTTAATTTCTGAAAGTGGAATTAAAACAAAAGAAGAACTTCTTTCTTTAGAGAACAAAACAGAAATAAAAACTTTTTTAATTGGTGAATCACTTTTAAAAAATTTAGATAAAAATTCAATTTTTTCTGTTCTTCAGTAAAATAAAGCTCTATTTTAAACACTTTTTAGCTATTGCTGAATTAGAAGAACACTTGTAGAACATATTTTGTACTTTATTTGTTCTTATGCTTACTAAAAAACAAAAAAACCTGCTTTTATTCATCAACAAAAAATTGAGAGCATCAGGCGTATCTCCTTCGTACGAAGAAATGAAAGATTCATTAAATTTAAAATCTAAATCAGGAATCCACAGACTAATAAGTGCCCTAGAAGAAAGAGGTTTTATTAGAAGATTACCCCATAAAGCGAGAGCTTTAGAGGTCATAAAACTTCCCGAAACAGCTTCTGCTAACGATATTTACAATAGTTTTTCACCCAGCATTATCAAGGGTGGTCTAGATACAGAAAATGTTAACTTAAATGAGATGGAAATACCTGTACTAGGTAGTATTGCTGCAGGAACACCTGTGGAGGCAATACAAAATGAAGTTTCTCGAATACCCCTACCAAACAATCTTGAAAAGAATGGTCAATATTTTGGTCTAAAAGTTCAAGGTGATTCGATGATTGAAGCTGGAATTAATGAAGGTGACACAGTTATCATAAAAAGATCTGATACTGCAGATAATGGTAAAATTGTTGTAGCTTTAATAGATGAACATGAGGCGATGTTAAAAAGAATTAGAAGAAAAGGAAAAACAGTAGCGCTTGAAAGTGCCAATAGAAACTATGAAACTAAAATATTTGGCCCAGATAGAGTAAAAGTTCAAGGTGTTCTAGTATCTTTATATAGAAACTTCTAAGAAAATAGTCTAAAAATCATTGATGTCAAAAGTAGCAACAAGATTTGCTCCCTCACCTACTGGTGCTTTACATATTGGCGGTATAAGAACTGCTTTATTTAATTGGCTATATTCAAAAAATAAAAATGGAACCTTTCATTTAAGAATTGAAGATACAGACAAGGGAAGGTCTAAAGATGAGCACAAAATTCAAATTATTAAATCTTTAAAATGGATCGGTATAGAGCATGATGGTAATGAATATATCCAATCAACTAAAATTGATGATCATATAAATATTGCAAATGAGTTACTTAAAAATGGACATGCCTATAAGTGTTATTGTTCTATGGAAGAAATTGAAGAACAAAAAAAAAGAGCCAGACAAAAAAAACTTCCTTATATCTATAATAGAAAATGGAGAGATCTTACAGAAGCAGATGCTCCAAAAAATATTACGCCTGTAATTAGATTTAAAAGTAAAATTGAAGGATCAGCTGTACTAAAAGATTTAGTTCAAGGTAATGTTGAGATAGAAAATATTACAATAGAAGATTTTATAATTTTAAGAAATGATGGCTCACCAACATACAATTTATCAGCAACAGTAGACGATCATCAAATGGGTATGTCTCATATTATTAGGGGAGATGATCATAAAATTAATACTTTCAAACAAATGCAAATATATTCAGCCATGAAATGGGAGCTACCTCAATTTGCGCACATACCTCTTATTCACACTATAGAGGGTAAAAAACTATCTAAAAGAGATAATGCCTCAACGTTAGACGACTATTCTAAAATTGGAATAATGCCTGATGCACTCAGAAACTATCTTCTAAGACTTGGATGGTCTTTTGAGGATAAAGAGATATTTACCTTAGATGAAAGTATTCAACACTTTAATTTAGAGGGTATTGGTAAGTCTCCATCTAAATTAGATATGAGTAGAATTTTATCAATGAATGAGCACTACATAAAAAATATGGATGAAAAAGATTTATTTGATCAATTAATGGAATATTGCAAATTATTTAAAAGTGAAATTAAATCTGATAAAATAAATAAGATTAAAAAGTCACTAATTTTTTTAAAAAATAAAGCAAAAACTCTAGAGGATATATTTAACAATGGGCAATATATCATCTTTGATCAGGTCTCCTTTAATCAAGAAGACATGAAATTAATTGACGAAAAGGCCAAAAAAGTTATTACAGATTTTAAAAATCAATTAGAAAAAATCGATAAACTAAGCAAAGAAACTTTAGAACCTATCGTTAATGAGCTTATTAAATCAAATAATACAAATTTTAAGGGGGTTGGACAGCCACTAAGGATAGCATTAACTGGCTCTAAGTTTGGACCAGGTATTTATGACATTATTATATCTTTAGATAAAAAAGAGATAATAAAGAGATTAACTAACAAGAAACTTAACTAATACCAAAGAAGCTTCATCAGAAGATGATGTTTTTGATCTAATTTGACTTAAAGTTTTTTCACAATCATTAACTTGCTGTCTCATCATTTGAGGATTTTTTAAAAAATAAACAACTGAATTATAAATTTCTTTTGCATTACATTCATTTTGAATTAATTCAGGAATAATTTCTTTATTATTAATTATATTAATAATATTTACATACTTAATCTTTACTAATAATTTAACTATTAAATAATTTATAAAATTCATTTTATAAATTATTAAACATGGCACCTTAGCATTGCAAATTTCAAGTGAAACTGTTCCAGATTTAGAAACAGCAAAAGTAGATCTATCTAATATTTGTCTCTTAATATTTTCATCAGAAATAACCTCAACATTTTGTAAATTAGAAATTTTAATTTTTTCATTAATTAGATTTTTATTTTCTTCAGTCGCATGAAAAATAAATAGATAATCATCAAAATTTGTATTCATTAAATTAATAAAACTAATTAAAATAGGCAAAAGTAAATTTATTTCTGACGACCTGCTACCAGAAAAAAGTGAAATAATTTTTTTATCTATAGATATGATATTGGTTAAATCAGTTTTATTTTTAGTTTCATGTTCTAATAAAGGGTGGCCAACAAATGTATTGGGAATATTTTCTTTATCAAAATATTTTTTTTCAAAATCAAATAAAAGTAAAACATGGTCTAAAAATTTTTTAAATTTTTTAACTCTACCCTCCCTCCAAACCCATACTTGTGGAGCAACATAGTGGATAGTTTTAATTCTTTTATTCAGTTTTTTTACTTTCTCTGCGACTCTCAGGGTAAAATCAGGACTGTCTACGCTAAAAAGGATATCTGGATCAAATTTTATTATTTCATCAACTGCATTACTTATTTTACTTCTAATTTTGAAAATATTTAACAAAACACTAGTAAAACCAATATAGGTTATTTCTTTAAGATCAAAAATTGATCTAATACCTAATGAGTTCAAATGCGTTCCACCAACACATAAATATTCAATGTTAGAATTATTATTTTTAAGTTTGGAAATTACTTTTGAAGCAAGTTTGTCTCCTGAAGGCTCACCAGTTAAAATAAATATTTTTTTCATTTGACAGTAATGAACATTTTATTTTTATTAGCAAAGTTAATGCATTTTTTTCTATCTAAAAAAACATTTTTTTTACTTTTAATAACTATACCTTTTAATCCAGCAATTTTACTTTGTTTTAAAGTTTTTAAACCGATGGTTGGTAGGTCGACTCTGAGATCTTGTTTTTTTTTAGGAAATTTAACTAAAACCCCATGATTTCTGAATTTTTTACTTTTACTATTTTTAAGCATTTTTTCAGTTCCCCCAATTCCTTCAATTAGAACAACTTTTTTATTTCTCACAACGACGCCTTGGCTAAAATTGTACTGCCCTAAATTATTTAAAGTCTTAATTGCTTTCATAATATCTAATTTGTCTTGGTTATTAGGTTTGATCTTTGAATAGCCTCCCTTTTTAAGACTTAGTTCAGGGTTAAATCTTAAAGAACTTTCTGTTTTGATCTTGTAATGAGTTAATATTTTTATAATTTCTTTAAGAATAGCAGCATCTCCAAGCTTTGATGCTCTGATTATTCGTGGAATATAATATAATCCTTTAAAATCTAATTTTAATTTAGAAAAATTAGGTTTATTAACTTTGCCAGCAAACATAACTTTTTTACACTTATTTTCTTTCAAAATATTGATTATCTTACCAAATTGACCGATAGAAACTGAATAAGATCTTTTATCATTTTTAAATTTTTTTGATTTTGATAAGTCTATTATCAAATAGTTTATTTTTTTTTTCTTAATTGTTTTAAGAATTTCAATTGGAAAATCTGTATCACCAAAAATTAAGCCTATCATCTTATGAAAATGGTGTGCAAATAGATCTTTTTTTATCTTTTGTAATAAATTCGATTACCTCTTTAACTAATGTGTTTTCTTTAAAAGAGCCATTTAAATTACTTATATTTTCCATTATATTTTTTGTTGCGAAGATTTCCTTATAAGCTTTGCTCAAACCTAAAATTTCTTTATTTTCAAACTTAGATCTTCTTAAACCAATTAAGTTTAACCCTTGTAAAGAGTTTCTGTTACCAGTTGATAATCCATAAGGTATGACATCGTTCAAAACGCCTGTCATTCCACCAATCATTGCCATTTTACCTATTCTAGTAAATTGTTGAACCGCAGAGTTACCACCTATAACTACATTGTCCTCTATTTTGGCGTGTCCACCTAAAGGTACATTATTGGCAATAATGACATTATTTCCAACTAAACAATCGTGCGCAACATGCGATGAAATCATAAAAAGACAGTTATCTCCTATTAGTGTTTTTCCACCACCTCCTATAGTGCCAGGGTTTATTGTAACATATTCCCTAATAGTATTTTTATCACCAATAATTAATCTAGTTTCTTCAGCATTATATTTTAAATCTTGAGGGTCATTGCCTATGGATGCGAATGGGAAAATCTTATTTTCTTTACCAATTTTTGTGTGTCCTGATATATTAACATGAGAATGAATAATTGTATTTTCATCAATCTCTACATCTGGACCTATTACAGAATAAGCTCCTATTGTTATATTTAAAGAAATTTTAGCCTTTGGGTCTACTATAGCAGTTTTGTGTATCATTGATTATCCTTAATAAATTTTTTTAAATCTCTAGCAGGGTAACCCATTACTTTAGAGTTATCTGGAATATTCTTAATAACGCCTGAACCACCACCTATTTGTACGTTATTACCAACTTTTAAGTGACCTGATATTCCTGCTTGTCCCCCAATCATTACATTATTTCCTAATGTAGAGCTTCCAGCAAATCCAACTTGACCAGCGATGATACAGTTTTCACCAATCTTGTTATTGTGTGCTATGTGCACTTGATTGTCTAAAAAAGTATTTTTTCCAATAACAGTATTAGATAAAGATCCTCTATCAATTGTAGAGCCACATCCTATTTCACAATTATCTTCAATTATTACAATTCCTATGTGAGGGTATCTAGTATTTCCATTTTTATTTGGGAAGAAACCAAAGCCTTTTTTTCCAATTACACATCCATCTAAAATATAAACATTATTTTTAATTAAAGTATTTCTAATAATAACATTAGATCCTATTGAGCAATTATCACCAATAACTACATTGCTTTCAATTATTGAATTATGCCCAATTGAAGAATTAGACCCAATTTTAACATTATTTCCTACTAATACATTTTGACCATGTTTTACTGTCTTATGTAAAATGGTTTTTTCAATATTTTCGGTTTGAAAGTCAAATTCATCAGTGACTGAATCTGGATAAAATATTTTAGTAATCATTGCGGTAGAGATAAGGACATTATCAACCTCTATAGGTTTGCAATTTTTTGGTAATATACTTGATAATTGTTTAGTAGTTATGCAGTAAGCAGCTTTAGTGATCGAAGCCACAGCTTCGTATTTTTTTGAATGAAAAAAAGTAATATCTTTATTTGATGCTGTGATAAGATCTTTGACATCTAAAATATTTGTTTCAATATATCTATATTTATTAATAATATTTGCAGAAATTAAAATATCATCAATCTTTATAGGACCTTTATTCTTAAAAAATGGATTAATCATTGATAAAGTTTTTTATCAAAAATTTTAAAGATTTACTTATCAAGAATTATTACTAATTATTTTTTATCAACAATAGAAGCTGACCATATTGCGTCAGCCATTTTTTTTCCATCAACGAATGCTTCGCCCTTATACTTCCAGACTCTTCCATGAGATCTAATTGCTTCAATATTTAGTTCTAGCTTACAGTCCGGAATAACTGGGTTTCTAAATCTTGCTTTCTCAATACCCATTAAAAAAACAAGCTTATTTTCATAGGTTGCTCTATCAATCCCATGCGCCGTAAGAGCTGCTGCTGCTTGACCAAAGGCTTCGACAATCAAAACTCCTGGCATAACAGGATTGTCAGGGAAATGACCTTGTACAAAAAAACTATCTTTTTTAACATTAACAATTGCCGTTGCAGAAAATAATTTTTTAATATTGATTAACTCTTCTATAAGAAGCATAGGCTCTCTATGAGGCAATAAATCAATTATTTCTTTTTTATTTAATTTATTAGTCATAATTATTGTAATTTAATATTTTTGATTTTTGAATTTAAAATTTCAAGTATTGAATTTGTAATATCTAGTTCCTTTTTACCTATTATGATATTTTGTTTTGGAATGATATATGAAATAGAATTTTTTTTAGCATAGTTCGTAAGAATTGGTGTAAGTGCCTCAATTAGATTTTTTTGGGCATCATTTTTTATTTTTGTAATTTCATTAATTGCATTATTTCGAGATAACTTGTATTTCTCAACTTTTTTTTTAAATAGACGCACTTCTTTAAGGTATTCTTTTTCGCTTAAAATATTTTTTTTTGAAATTATAGTAGCCTCTTCTGTTTGTAAATCTTTTCCACTTTCTTCAAATTTTTTTTTATTAAACTGGGTTTTTTTATCTAATTTAATGTTAATTGATTTACCAGCAAGTGAATTATTCATCAAATAGGCAATATCTACATAGTAAATATTGTTATCTGATAGAGTAATATTTGGATAAAAAAAAATAAATAGTGCAGCTAAATAAATAGTGAAATTTTTGACAATCATTAAAATGTTGTACCAAGGTTAAATCTAAAAGTTTCAGTTTTGTCAGTAGAGCTTTTAGTAATAGGCTGAGACAATGAAAAATTTAGGGGTCCAATTGGTGTTAACAGATCCATTGCAACCCCCGTTGAACTTCTAATTTTATTACTGTCAATAGCACTATTATAATCAACACCCCATATATTTGCAGCATCAAAAAAAAGAGAGAAATCTATATTTTGAAAAGTTGGGAATAGTTTAGGCAATGTAGTGCTTAAATTTAAAGCAGAAATGTAATTACCACCTATAAAGTCATTATTTTCAATTGGGCCAACCTTTCCAGATTCAAAACCCCTTAGTTTATTGCTAGGCATAAATAGTCTTTTTGAGATTCTAACATCTTCATTGCCAAGTGAATTTACAGCTTTCAGATAAAAGTTAACTTTAGTAACCATTTCTGATATTTTCTGGTATCTGGTTGTTTCAAATGAATTAACAATTTCATAATTATCTGATATTAATGGTAATTCTTGTCGAAATATATTTCTGAAACCTTCATCTGGACGGAATCTATTATTTAATAAATTATAATCTAAAGAATAGTTAAAATAATTATCAAAATAATTTCCCTCTTGTTTTTTTAGTGACGCTGAGGCTACACTTGTTGTTTCAAGCTTTTCATACGAAATGTCGACTTCAGGTCTGAACTGTAAATTTTCATATTGCTCAAAAGAAGTACCAAGTGATACACCAAGATCCGATGTTTTATATCCAAAATCAGCTATATTGTCAGTAGAGGTACTTCTTATAGAGGTAAATAAAGAATTATCTGAATAATTAAAATTGGGTTTTTCATATATAAATTGTCCCTTAATTGTATTTTCAGAAATCTGCAAATTTGTATTTAATTTAATTCCTTTTCCTAAAAAATTGTTTTCCTTTATACCTCCACCTAAGGTACCACCTGATGTTCCCACCCCAGCGCCTAAAGAAATTTCTCCAGTAGGTTTTTCTTCAACAGTCAGATTTATTATCTTAAGACCTTCGCTAGATCCTGAAACAATATTAGTTTCTACTTTTGTAAAAATATTTTTTGCTTTAATATTATTTACAGATCTGTTGAATAAAATTTCATTATAAGGATCACCCTCATCTACTATTAAAGAATTTCTAATAACATCCTCAATAGTATAATTATTGCCTAGTACATTAATTTTTTCAACATAAAATTTTTCATTATCTTTTAATGAGAATGAAATATTCAGTTTATTATTATCAATGATTGTTTCCTCTAGCGAGGCGTCAATAAATTGATATTGTTTGGTAAGTGCTATTTTATCAACTTCTCTTAAAATTCTTTCAACTTTATTTAGTGAGTAATCTTGATTTTTTAAATCATCTAAAGTTTTATTGATTTTCATAAAATATTTTGAATCGTAGTCATCAGATAAAACTAAAGTTAATTCATTAAATTTAAATTTTTCACCAGAATTAATGTTGAAAATTAACTTAAAAGAATCTTTATTATTAAATTCTACAAAAGAGTTTGTTATTTTCACATCATAATATCCTCTATTTTTATAAAAATTTTTTAATAGTCTTTTATCTAATTCAATTCTTTCAGAATTAAGATAAACAGATTGAGAAATAAATTTCCAAAATTTAGATTCTTCAGAGGTGATAATATTTTTAAGTTTTCTATCTTTAATTTTTTTATTTCCAATAAATTGGACCTCCTGAATCTTGGCCCTTTTACCTAGGGTTATGTCGTAAGTAAGTCTTGTTGAATTTTGCTCTTCGTTTAATATGGATGTAGTTTTAACGTTCGCAAAATAATAACCACTACTTTTCAAAATATTTTTTACTAAGTTTAAATCTGATAAAAATGACGATTCTACATAAGAACTTCGGTTCTTTAATTTAATTTGATCAAGTAATAAATCCGTTAATTTTTTACTTTTAATGCCCTTAATTTGGATATTTTCAATGATTGGATTTTCAATGACGGAAATTTCTAAGATTGAATTATCAATTTTTAAATTAATTTCTTTAAAAAAATTTGTCTCATAAATGTTCTTAAGCACTTTGTTTAAATCGTCACCGCTATAATTTTTATCAAATTCAATATTGCCAAAAACTATTATGGATTCTTTAGATATTCGCGTATTACCATTCACTTTAATATCACTTATAGTTTGAGCTATAGATAAGGAGGAAATAAAAAATAAAATAAAATTAATTTTAAGAATTGTTTTAAACATAGGGTTTTATATAGTTAAATTATCAATTTTCAAACTTACATAAGCATTCAGTTTGATGATTTCATCAATACTTTTCACTTTAAATCTCTTAAATTTTGTAAATTCCTTCATTTTAATTATTTTCAATAAGAAAGTTGATATTTGATTGAATGTTATTTTTTTCTTAAGAAATAAATCAACCAATTTATCATTGGCGCTTACAATAACAGTTTCAAATAAAGAATCATTGTGAGGCATCTTCTTTAAAATTTTTACAACAGGAAATTTAACAATATCAACGTTTGTAAAATTAAGTTTATTTAATAGACTAAAGTTAAGTTTTTTTGTTTGAATTTTTTTTTCATATTTTTTGTAAAAAGAGTTAAAAATTGGAATTTTCATGTTTGTATCATGTATTAACATTTTAGTTAAACCATTATTAAATTTAATAATTGCATGAACATATGAAGCTGGATGAATTAAAATTTTTAATTGATCATACTTATAGTTAAAAATTTTCTTAGCCTCTATAATTTCAAAAACTTTATTCATTAATGTTGCAGAATCTATTGTTATTTTTTTTCCCATTTTCCAGTTAGGATGTTTAAGTGCTTGGTTTATAGTAATTTTTTTAAACTCACTTAAAGGTAATTTATTAAATGGTCCACCAGATGCTGTAATAAATACTTTTTCTATATTAATATTTTTAGTATTGCCAATTAAAGACCATATTGAAAAATGTTCCGAATCTACAGGTATGAATTTAACTTTAAATTTATCTAATTCTTTTTTTATTAATGACCAGCCACAAATAATAGACTCTTTATTCGCTATTGCTATATTTTTTGTAAACTTAATAGTTTTTAAAGTGGGACTTAAACCATCTAAACCAGAAATTGCATTCAATATATAGTCAGCTTTTTTTTTATTAAAAATTTTATTTATTGAATCATAGTTATTATAAATATTAATTTTTTTATTTTTAAGTATTTTTTTTATTTTTAAAAAACTTTTTTTTTCTATAACTATTATATTTTTAACTCTAAAAATTTTTAATTGTTTAAGTAATTCTTTAATATTTCTGTTAACAGATAATAATAAGATATCACAATTATTTGTATCTTTTTTTAGTATATCCAAAAAGGATTTCCCAATTGATCCTGTTGATCCTAAAAGTACAATTTTTTTTTTCATATTAATTTAAATAATTTAACAACAATACACCTGAAGGTGCAGCAAAAATTATACCATCTAGTCTATCGAGAAGTCCACCATGTCCAGGCAAAAGATCACTTGTATCTTTAACTTTTGCTTTTCTTTTTAATAAGGATACGAATAGGTCACCTATCTGAGAAATTAGAGAAATTATAATTGTTAGTATTATTAAGTTTAATAAATCATATATAATTAGTTCATTATAGAATATTGGTATTAACATCATTGATGAAACAAATGAGCCAATAGATCCTGATACAGTTTTATTAGGACTTATTTTGGTAAGCTTTTTTCCTTTAAAGGTTTTTCCAAATACCAATCCTCCAATATCAGATAAAATTGCAACTAGAATTGAATACAATAAGTATATTTTTAAATCCGTATGGTTTGATTCTATAATAAATATAAAATAAACAAATAAAGATAAATACAATAATGAACCTGATTTTGATAAATATCTAAAAATTCGGTCCTGAAATTTATTGCCTCTTATAATTTTAGAAATCAAGGCATAAAACTCAATCCATATAATTATTGCCATAATCAACAAAGTGCCAATCATTATAAATGAGTAAAAATACATAAACGTCAGTAAAGAGAGCAGAATAATAGATGTGAATACTCTTTTTTTTAATTCTTTATTCATTATACTGAACCAAAATTTCTTTTTATTGATTTAAATTTATTTAATATTTTCTTAAAATCTCTATTTTTAAAGTCAGGCCATAATTTTTTCTCAAAAAAAATTTCTGTATAGGCTAACTGCCATAACATAAAATTACTTAATCTTTGTGTATTTCCAGTTCTTATCAAAATATCTGGGTCTATTATATTTTTTGTAAACAAATTATTATCAATATTACTTTCATTTACTATAATTTTTTTTTTATTTATTTTTTTTATAGAATTAATTAATTCATTTTTTGAACCATAATTTAAGGCAACATTTACCTGTAATGATGAATTTTTTAATGTTCTTGATTCTGAATTTGTAATAATTTCTTTTAATTTGATTGGTAGCTTATTTATTTCACCAATAAATTTTAGTTTAATGTTTTTTTCAATTAGGTTGCCAATTTTATTGGTTAAAAAATTCTCCAAAAGATCGAATAAAAAATTTATTTCTTTTTTTGGTCTTTTCCAATTTTCAGTTGAAAAGGTATAGAGTGTTAAATATTTAATGTTTACCCTTAAACATTCATTGATAATACATTCAACACTATTTAATCCTGCTCTATGACCGGCATTTCTTGAATTTTTATGTTTAATTCCCCATCTACCGTTTCCATCCATGATGATGGCAACATGTTTAACTGGGTTCATATTGTCATTATTTCTTTTTCTTTGGCCTCAACCTTGGTATCGATAGCTTTAATATGTTCGTCAGTAAATGTTTGTACTATTTTTTCATTTTTTTTTTCATCATCTTCACTGATTTCTTTATCTTTAACTAAGCTTTTTAAGTCATCATTAGCTTCTCTTCTAATATTTCTAATTGAGATTTTACATTTTTCACCCATAGATTTAATTAATTTTTTAATCTCCATTCTTCTTTCTTCATTTAAATCTGGGACAGGTAATCTAATTAATTGACCGTCAATTTGAGGATTTAAACCTAATTCTGATTTTTTTATGGCAGTATCTACAAGTGGGACATTATTAAGATCCCAAACTTGGATATTAATTGTTCTGGCATCAGGAGTTGTTATGCTTGAAACTTGGTTTAATGGCATCGCTTGCCCATAAACATCAACTTTAACAAGGTCTAACATTGAGGCATTTGCCCTACCAGTTCTTAGTGAGGTTAATTCTTTTTGAAATACTTCAATGGTTTTATCCATCTTCTGACTGTATGTTTTATCATTAAACATTTATTCACCTATTTTAATTCTAAAAAAATCATTAATCTTCAAATCAGGGATATTAAGTTCTTTTACAATATCTTGCACTTTCTTTTTAGGCTCCATAACCCAAGCTTGTGTTAACAAAGCATTTTCCTCTTTAAATTTATTCATTTTACCTAAGCTAATTTTTTGAGCAATTTCTTCAGGCTTACCAGAACTTTTTAACTCTTCTGCGACAAGATCTTGTTCCTTTTGGATTAGATCTTTATCAATCAAATCAGAACTTAACGCCAAAGGGTTTGATGCTGCAATATGCATTGAAAGTTGTTTACCAAAAGTTTTGACATTATCGCTGTCATCTGAAGTCACAAGTGAGGCTATAACTGATAATTTAGATAAATTATCTTTAACTACGGTATGCAAATAATTAAAATTTTTAGAACCTGATTGGTTAAATGTCTTAGCTTTACCAACTGTTATCTTTTCACCCATTTTTGCGATTAATGCTACTAGACTATCTTCAACCGTTTCACCATTTCCCATTTTTGATTTATTAAGCTTTTCTAAATCGGATGAATTTTGATTATTCAATTCACTTAATTCTTTTGCAAAGAATACAAAATCATCATTCTTAGCAACAAAATCTGTCTCACAGTTAATTTCAATAACAGATATTTTACTTTCATCTCCAGAGGTAGCAATAACACCTTCTTTTGCATCTCTTGACATTTTTTTTGAAGCTTTAGAAATTCCTTTAACTCTTAATATTTCTACTGCTTTATCTAAATCACCACCAGATTCTTTAACTGCCGAGTTGCAATCTTTAAATCCAGCACCAGTTGCTTCACGTAATTGTTTTACTTTTTCTAAATCACTCATATTAATTCAACTTTTTTTTATCTTTTTTTGAAAATTTAGCATCTAACTTCTCTCTATCTATCTCTTGAATGGTTTTTGAAGAAGCTTCTTTTACTTTTGTCTCACCGACATCAGGTTTTTCTTCAGATTTAGATGGAGTTGCTTTTTTTGCATTTTCAATAGTTTCTTTTACTAAATTACAATATAGATCAATCGCTCTTCTAGCATCGTCGTTACCAGGAATTGGATAGTCAATACCATCAGGGTTAGAATTACTGTCAAGTATAGCACAAATTGGAATACTTAATTTAGATGCTTCAGCAATAGCTAAAGATTCATAATTTGTGTCAATAATAAAAACTAGATCTGGAACTTTTTTCATTTCTGCAATTCCACCCAATGCTCTTTCCAATTTATCTTTTTTAACACTCATCTTTAATAGTTCTTTTTTTGTAAAGCCCCTATTTTCAGCAACAAGATCAGCCTCATATTTTTTCATCTTTTTAATTGATCCCGAGATTGTTCCCCAGTTAGTTAACATTCCACCTAACCACCTGTAGTTTACAAAGTATTGTCCAGTTTCTTTTGCAACTTCAGCAATTGCTTCAGATGCTTGTTTTTTTGTAGACACAAAAAGAATTTTGCCATTATTGGTAATCGTATTATAAACTTTTTCCAAAGCTACATTGGTTAATTCTAATGTCTGTGTTAAATCAATAATGTGTATTGAGTCTCTTTTTCCAAAAATATATTTTTTCATTTTTGGGTTCCATCTTAAAGTCTTATGACCTAAATGAACGCCTGCTTCTAATAGTTGTTGGATAGTTAGACTTGGTATTTTCATATTTATTCCCGGTTAAGCCACCACAGTAATTTCCATTTAAGGACCGGAGGTATAAAACCACAAACTGTGTGCGTGTTAATTTAATTTAAGAGTTACTTACAAATTATTTATAGAACAAACAAGTCTTTTTTAATGAATTATGGTGGAAATATCATTGTTTCTTAGGATATTGATAGCTTTCCTATCAATAAGACGCTTATTTTTTAGTTTAAAGCTAATGTCATTGTTTTCATCATTAATATTTATTGTTACCTCAGTTGTACCCTCCTCATTCACAAAATCAGATATTTTATCGATGTCTTTAATTGACTTGATGTTAAATACAATTTCATTAACAGGTTTATTAAAGAGATCTTTAAGAGATGCAATTTTTTGAACATTTATTCTTTTAGATTTGTTCTCATCTTTAGAAATGGTTTTGATCAAGGTTATGATTAAAGAACTACCCTCAAGTAAAACCTCTCTATTTAATTCCAAAATATCAGAAAAAATAAAGAGCTCAAAAACACTGGTTAAATCAGTGAACTTAATAACACCATACGAATTACCTTTTGCAGTTTTTCTTTCAATGATCTTTAAAAGTGTAGCTGCAACATTTGCATCTTTTATAGTATCGTCTAGATTAAATTTTGCAAAATCAACTATTTTGTAGTCATCAAAAATTTCTTTAAATTGATTTAAAGGATGGTCGGATATAAAAAAACCTATAGCCTCAAACTCTCTTGATAATCGATCTTCAAACTTCCAATCTTCGATATTAAAAACTATTTCATTGTCTTGTTCCTCATCAGAACCAAAAAGATCAATTTGATTTGCTGCTTTATTTTCAAAAATATTTTTTGTCTTTAATATAAAATTTGGGATTGAATTAAATAGTGCTTGTCTATTGTTATCTATATTGTCAAAAGCTCCTGCTTTAACTAAACCTTCTAATTGGAGCTTATTAATGTCTTTAGGGTTAACTCTATTTAAAAAATCATTTATAGATTTAAATTCACCATTTTCTCTTCTTTCTTTAATAACATTTGAAATTGCTTCATAACCAACACTTTTAATTCCACCAAGTGCGTAATAGAAATTATTTTCATCAAATTGAAAGTCTGCAAAACACTTGTTAATATCGGGTCGTATAACTTTAATGTTAATTCTTTTAAGTTCTTCGTGAAATTCACCTAATTTATTTTGGTTTGAAATATCCATTGTCATGGATGCAGCAAAAAACTCTTTAGGATAATAAGTTTTTAAAAATGCTGTTTGATAAGAAATTATAGCATAAGCAGCTGCGTGACTTTTATTAAACCCATATTCGGCAAATGGTTCTATTTTTAGAAATATGCTTGCTGCAACATCTTTGCTAATTCCATTTTTAAGAGCACCAACAATAAATCCTTGTTTCTGCTTTTCTAGTTCTGCTCTTTTTTTTTTACCCATAGCTCTTCTTAAAATATCAGCTTCACCTGCACTAAAACCCGAGAGTTTTTGTGCAATTTGCATAACCTGTTCTTGATAAATAATAACCCCATATGTAGGTTTTAAAATATCCACAAGTAGTGGATGTAAGTAATCAGGCGTTTGTCTTCCGTGTTTACAGTCATTGTAAACCGGTATGTTACTCATGGGTCCTGGGCGATAAAGAGCCACTAGTGCAATAATATCCTCAATATGGTTGGGTTTCATCTGTAATAATGCTTCACGCATACCAGCGCTCTCAACCTGGAATAATCCAACGGTATTACCAGAAGACAAAAGTTCAAAAACTTTTTGATCATCAAAGTCAATATCTTCAATTTTAAAATCTTTAACTTTTTTATTAATCAACTTTTGCGTTCTATTAATTACCGTTAAAGTTTTTAATCCTAAGAAATCAAACTTAATTAAGCCAGCATTTTCTGCTGAGTACATGTCAAATTGCGTAGAAGGTAATAATAAATCTGCAGATGCATCTTTATATAAAGGCACGACTTCAATTAATTTTCTATCCGCAATTACAACGCCAGCTGCATGAGTTGCTACATTTCTATTCAAACCTTCTAATTTCAAAGAAAGATCAGTTAATTTTTTAACACGAGGATCTTCATTAACTAATTTTTGAAGTCTAGGTTCGCTATTAATGCACTCAATTAAGCTTTGAGGTCTAGAAGGATCAAAAGGTATCATTTTTGAAATACTATCAACGAAACCATATGGTAAGCCTAATACTCTACCAACATCTCTAATAACCATTCTTGCTTTTAATTTTCCAAATGTAATTATATGGGCAACACTGTCTTTATATTTTGTAGTTAAATATTTAAAAACAAGATCTCTTTTTTCCTCACAAAAATCTATATCAAAGTCAGGCATTGACACACGGTCAGGATTTAAAAATCTTTCAAATATTAAATTAAATTTAATTGGATCAACATCAGTAATAGATAGACACCAAGCAACAAGTGAGCCTGCTCCAGATCCTCTACCCGGTCCTACTGGAATATCATTACTCTTAGCCCATTTAATGTAGTCAGATACAATCAAGAAATAACTAGGATATTTCATTTCAATTATGATCTTTAACTCATGATCTAGTCTGTCTTTATATTTCAAAAATTTATCATCAGCTTCTAAGTTATTTTCTTCAATTTTAAAAACTTTAAGAAATTTTTCTTTCAATCCATCTAATGAGTCTTTTTTAAGTATTTTATCAGCACTGCCTTCTTTTTCAGAACTAATATTTGGAAGTACAGGTTTGGAAAATTGTGGTCTAAAATTACATTTAAATGGCAAATTGAAGTTATTTTCTAAAGCTTCCGGAAGGTCAGAAAATAGTTTTGACATTTCTTCATTCGATTTAAAGTAATGCTGGTTACTATATTTAATTCTATTCTTTTCATTAACATAAGTTTTAGAACCAATGCAAGTTAAGGCATCATGAGCTTCGTGCATATCAGATGTTAAATAATAAACTTCATTAGTAGCAATAATTGGTATTTTAATTTTTAAAGATTGTTCTAAATTGAATTTTTCAAAAGCAATTTCATTTTGATCGCCATGCCTTTGGATTTCTAAATAAAAGTTATCATTAAATTTTGATAATAAACTCTTATATAGTTTTGATATTTCTTCTAAACGACCTTTTTCAAATAATTTACCAAATAAGCCTTGAATAGTTCCAGAAAGTAAGGATACACCCTCCGTATCAATTAAAAGTTCCTTAATATCCAAATGAGGGTCAGATAAAGCATCATTTTCAAGGTAAGATCTTGAGGAGAGTTCTATGATTTTCTTATATCCGTTTTCGTTAAGAGCTATCAAGGGTAATAGTCCTGTCGTATCTTCAGATCTAAAATAAATTTGAGTGCCAATAATTGGTTGTGTACCAACCTTAGAAATATTTTCAGCAAACTCTAATGCACCACATAAATTGGATGTGTCTGAAAGACCCAAACAAGGTATTTTTTTTTCTTTACAAAAATCTTTTAAATTATCAATTTTGATAGCTCCTTCACAGATTGAGTACTGAGTGTGAATTTTTAAATGATTAAAGTTTTGATTATTTAATTCTGGCATTGATAGTTCTTATATTACCATCAATCATTTCTAATTTGCAATCAGCCATATTTGCAAAAAATCTATTGTGAGTTGCATAAATTATTAATCTATTTCTATTTTTCAAATTATACAAAACATTAAAAACCTCTTTGGCGGTAGTGTGATCTAGACTGCCAGTAGGCTCGTCTGCTAATATAATTTCAGGTTCGTTAATAAGTGCTCTAGCCATTGCAATTCTTTGCATTTCACCCCCTGATAATTCTGAAGGAAAATGTGACTCACGTGATGAAAGACCCATTGTTTTTATAATTTTTTTAGCTTGATTGATTGAATACTTTTTGTCATTAGTTAAAGCTAGACTGGCTAAATAAACATTTTCTAATGCGGTAAAATCTGGAAGTAAATTATTTTGTTGATAGATAATTCCAATTTTACTTGATCTAATTTTGTCATTTTTTGAATTATCATTAAAGTTTACTGGTGTACTACCAATTAATAAAGAGCCAGTAGTAGGTTTATCTATCATTGATAAAACATTTAGTAATGTAGATTTTCCCGATCCAGATGGACCAACTAGAGAATAAATCTTACCTTTTACAAAAGAATAATTGATTTTTTTTAAAACATTTATTTTTCGATTGTTAGAAAAAGATTTTGATATGTTCTTTAGTAATATCAAATTATTCATACTTAAGTCCTTTAACTGGGTCTAATTTTGAAGCTTTTATTGCAGGAAAAATTGAAACAACAATTGTTATAAAGATTGAACAAAGGGAAATAATAAAAATTGAAGTCGGGTTGATTTCTGAAGGCATTGTGCTTAAAAAATAAATCTCCTCAGGAAACAAACTAATATTAAATGTATCACTTAAAAACTCTCTCAAGTTTTCTATATACAATGAGAACATTACACCTAAAAAAATTCCAAAGAATGTTGCTGAAGTTCCAATAATAACTCCGACAAGAAAAAATATCTTAACAATGGATTTATTTAGGACACCGATAGACTTTAATATAGCTATATCTCTTGTTTTATTTTTAACCAGAATTGTAAGACCAGAAATAATATTAAAAGCAGCCACTATAATAATCAAAGATAAGATTATAAACATTACATTTCTTTCAACCTTTAAAGCAGAAAACAATGAACTATTCATATCAGCCCAACTATATACAAGTTCATTTTTGAATATTTTTTGAATTTTATTTTTTTCTTCTTCAATATTAGATGCGTTATTCAAGTAAATTTCTAGGTTACGTTTTTCCTTTTTAAGGTTAAAAAAGTTTTCCAATGTGTCTAAATTTATGAAAGCTATGTTGGCATCAAAATCAGCTAAACCACTATCAAAGATTGAACTAATAATAAAAGTTTCTTGTCTAGGTAAGCTTCCTACAATCGTTTCTATGCCTACTGGAGACATAATTGATACTTTATCACCCACACCAAGATCTAAATTAAAACTTAGTTCTTTACCTATTGATATTGAATTCTTTGTTAATTGACTTGATTTACCAATTAAGCTTCCTTTTTTTACAACATCTAGTTTTAGAAAGTTTTCACTACTGTAACCTCTTAAAATTAGGCCTTTAGTGTAGTCTTTGCTAATGACAATTGCTTCACCAGAATTACTAAGTATTAATTCTTCTGAAATTAATTTTAAATTTTCATTATTTAATTGTTCTAGATTAATAGGGTTCTCATATGGTTTAACGGTAACATGAGCATTAAATCCTACAATCTTATTAATTAACTCAGTTCTAAAGCCATTCATAACGGACATCACAATAATTAACACTGCAACTCCTAAGCTAATTCCGATAAATGAAAAAATAGATATTATATTTAAAAAACCGTCTTTTTTTTTGGTTTTTAGATATCTAAGTGTAATTTCTTTTTCTAATGCAGAAATCAATTTTTTAATTTTT
>Ga0222670_1000233_pt1 | contig 26084 bp, 26 predicted proteins | sample AntAcemetagen732_FD_181148 | JGI IMG/M metagenome (GOLD analysis project Ga0222670, IMG submission 181148) | Saline water microbial communities from Ace Lake, Antarctica - #732 | ecosystem: Environmental > Aquatic > Non-marine Saline and Alkaline > Saline | place: Antarctica: Ace Lake... | reverse complement strand
TGCCTCCACGTAAGAAAGTTCTGATCTCGATTTACAGTAGAACAGTATCTCCCTTGCGAAGTTTTCCTTTCCTAACTTCAACACGTCAGCTGACAGCTCATCGCTGGATCCATAATAATATTTCCAATCAGAATCAACTGTGTATCTTCTTTTGTTAACTCTACCCTTTAATGGTTTTCGTGACCTTTTGAATCTTGCTAATTTTTTTCCAATATACATCCTGCCGTTAGCAGTATTTGTAATTTGGTAGACAAATCCTATGACCCAATCCGGCAACTCGTTTACAACTTTGCCTTCGTATGTCCAATTATTTGTCATTGTATATTCTCCAATGTTCTAAAAATAAATTATTTGGCTTTCTCATATAGTTAGGAAACTGTTTTACGTAATCTAGTATTTGCGATGTATTTTTAAAATTAAAATCTAAATTATAAAACGGAATGTCATAAAAATGTTTTTCCAATTCATACAAAACGCCTGCTTGGGTAATTATATCTAGGTCGTTAATTTTGCATTCTTGTTCGTTTTTTACAGAACTCAATATTTGCTTTTGTGTATTATAAGCAATCAATGATGAGTTTTTTTCTATAAATTGGTTGTGAGTGTTTTCAAAATCAAACCCTATATCTAAAAATTTTTTTAATTTGTCATAATCAAAAATTGTTTCAATGTCGAGTTTTTTTACAATGTTATTGTTGTAAATTTCTTTGTTTTTCTTATACAACTTGTTATTAAAAAATTTAATAAAGTGAAAAAAGAAATAATGACGTAACAGATTGATAGGAACTTTTTGATTCTTTTCATCTAACTTAAAGTTATACATCTTTTCCAAGTCGCTAACAAACAGCTCTAAATCATTACCCAATATATTGTGCCCTGTGTGTAAGGATAACCATTGCCACGTATTTTCTTGGAGGGCTCTCACACCACATTTGCCATATTGTCCGTGGTTGGTTCTGCCATAGGCACTGTGTAATATATAGAAAAAATATTCGTTTGGCCAGTATATGCCTATGTCGTCTTTAGTGCATTGTAAAAAAATTTCATATTCATCGGACAAAACTATATCACAACTTTGTGTTATTACTTCCCTAGCATGACTCGACCCAGACTCTGTAAAAGGATTTTCACCTATTTTTCCTTTTGTTTTACAGTCTAACAAAAAAGCAACATAGTTGCCAAAAGCACCCGGGGTATGAAAAATTCTATGTTCTGACATATTTTGTTTTTAATTCTACTAATTTTTTATTATCTAATTTTAATCCTGCAAAAGGACATAAAACTTTTTCTAAATAATCTAAATGCACCAATGTATGCGGTTGTACCTCTGTTGACTTGTATTCTGGCAAGTGCTTTACACCATACTCATGCATACCAAGTTCTCCGTTCTGTAACCATTTGTTCCGATCAATTGTTTGGCTTTCTGTGATATCTAAAAAATCCAAATTGTAAGAACTAAAAAAACACGATTTGATTTGTTTTTGAGACAAATACAAATCTATGTGATTGATAAAATTAACTGTTCTCAATTTGTGTTGATCTTTTGATATGTAATTTTTGTGGTATTGCTTTACTATATCAATTTTAGAAGCACTAGACAACCACCATAATCTATTATTAAGTTTTACATTTGAATATTTTGTGTTATAGGTTGTATCTTGCAATATTTTTTTAGACAAATCTGTTTGGTCATTATTAATCAAATCCAATCTATCCGACTTTGCCCATTGTACAATTACCAAATCATAATTCTCACGTTCGCATGAATCAATCACACATTGAGAAATGTATTCATTACCAGCACCCACTTCACTTAAATTTACAATTTCTGTGTCATTTACAATTTCCGGTAGTAACTGTGGCCACATTGGCCACACGTGTCCTTTACCAAAACCATCGCCTACACATAAGATTTTTTGCATTTGCAGTATTTAAAGCCAAAAAGAGTGACCGGAATTTTAATCTGTGTTGGTAATAAGATACACAATGCCTGCACAGTCCTCTGGCAACTCAGTGACCGGTTCGTTTTGGTAGATCCATTGCATTTTAAAAGTCCAGTTGTTTGTAAATTTTGTGTGTCAGTGTGTTCTCTCCGACTATGTCATCAAACATATTCTGTAAGTTTGTGTAGTAATGGTTCTTTCGATGGTTCCAGAAATGCTGATAGTTGTGCTGTGCAATCTGTTCCATCTGTGCCTGTGCTGACTTGTCATTTTTGATGTGTGTCAAGAAGCTCTCTAGATAGGGCAGTTTTTTTTCCAACGCAACATCCGTGTGCCACTGCTGATAAAATCCGTTGTCATACAAACGATATCCCGTGGCCAACAAGCGAGCATGCATGGGTTTATGACCTAAATGCACCACAGGAATACCCAGAGCAATGGGTCTGAATGTTTTTTCCGTAAAATGCCAACTGCCAGAGTTCATAGTTTCAAGTATCAGTTCACAGAATGCCTGCTCATACATTTTAAAGTTGGGCAGGCCGTTGCCAAATGAGTGTAATGCATGCATGGGTTGAGTGTGTTCGCCAAACTGTTGTAATAACTTGTGTTTTTTTTCATGAAAAAAGTCTTCATATACAGATCTCCGATCGATCCGCGGGGGTGCAATGCAGTCTGACCATATTGCCGAAGCTCGGAGATGGTCGCTCACAGTTTTTCTAAAATCATCTTTGCACACTGTTTGAATTAAAAATGTTTTTGTAGGTCGACGTTTCTTGTGTAGTATCTGTGACAGCAACAGCACAAAAGAGTGACTGATCGAGTGTTCGTAGGTCTGCTCATGATAAATTTTTATATTACTGTAATTCTTTTCGTAATAACCATTGACTATTATTTTAATATCGATTGTCATGGCAACTGTGTTTAAACGATCCATTAGTGCATCTGTAAATTTGAACGGGTGGTGGTTGTATATCGTCAGAGATTCCACACACCGTTGTTGCAACAGGTTCATGAGTATCTCTGTGTGATCTACAACAAAAGTCTCGTACACCATCAAGTGTTTTACCGTGCTCTGGTTGCACAGTTCTAACAACCGTGATTGGTTGATTGCACTGAGTGATATCCCTCCTATTTCTTTAAAAAAATTCGAGACATACTCTGGTAAATCAATACTGTATACGGAGGTTGCTGACATAATGGTATTTAAACTCAAGATCATATGGAGGAATTTCTTTTGATGTTATATACACACGATGGGCAACCTTATCCATCCAACAGGCACAAACCACAATTTCAAACAGGCACATATAGCATCTTCGCAGTGAGCAGTGAAATGCACCCGCAAGGGGAAGTGAATCACTTGGTGTAACATAAAAAAATGATGAGGCTCTGGGAAACAGATCCACCCTCAGGTCCGCCAAACACTATCATGCAAGGTTTTGGCAGGCTCGCGTTGTATAGAATGAGCAAACGGGTACCGCACAACCGCCCGACGCAGGTAGCGATGTATGATGACTGCGAACTCACCACAGGGTTCACGTCAGTTCTGCTAGAAATAGCAGAATTGTGACTGCTCATCTACCACAGGAAACGCAATTAAGAAAATGAAACGAAGCGACAGCGAGTTTCAGATGTGCAGAGCACATCTCCCAACAGTTTTAAATACACACGACAGCATGGACCTAATATTCAATCATCGTTTTGGACTAGTGGAACAACAGGACCTCGTGGTGTGTGATGTGCTCGCTGTGCCGGATCAACACGATGAAGCGGACATGGTGGAGTCCGGATGGTTGGCCCTGGATCGACCCTATCACATATACGATCGTGACATGGAGGTGTTCTACCAGTGTCGCAGTACTCGCATAGATCTCAGCAAACAGCCCAGATCTGGAACGGAGCACACCCACAACGATCTTCCCGTGTTCATGAAGGAAATTTTTCCGCGGCACCGTGACGACACGGTGTGGACCGGCATGCACCAACTGTACGCCGAATACATCCAACGCAAGGGGTTCCGGGACCTCTACAATCCCTTCGACCACGTCAGCCACCGCGACAGTTTCCTGATATTCTACAGCGACACGCTGGACACACTGCTGGGATTCACCAAGATCAAACGCTACCACTGGCAGGAACACTTCTACAACGATTACAACGATGAGGTGACTGCTGTGTATCCAGAAGGCGAACCACATGGGATCGAATCCGTGATGCACTGCAACCGATCACCCATCAGTCAGCTGACCATGGAGATGGAGATGGCGTGGGCCAAGCAACAGAACGCCGCCTACTACTACGCCGGTGCTGGCTATGAGAAAAGTTCCATGTACAAGAGTCGACACCGCGGATTTGAATGGTGGACGGGCACCAAGTGGAGTCGCAGTAAGAGAGAGTATCGGAGATTGTGTAAGAGAGATTCTGAATTGCGGTCTATTGCGGATCTTGGAAACGCCAAGTGACCACATCATCTATTTCGGCCTGTGTCCAATTTTTATAATAGTCTGTGGTTTGTTTTAGAATGTCTGAGAATCGATTCAATTTGCTCTTTTTTTGCACGAACATCAAACAATATTTTCCGTTGCTCATGCTCACATCACCGATCTTCTCTCTGTGGTCCGGGTGGTCTTCCAGCACCACAACATCGTTGAGTCTAAAAGTGCGATTCATTTCGCATCTCACTTTGTAGGCTTCATTGCAGGTCCATCTCTTGCGGTCGGTTATTAAAATCAGCACATCAATTTTGTTAAAGTCTGTGTTTTCGGTGTGCGTCCAGAAATTAGAATCTGGTTCGGCATTGGATACCCATCGCATAGACACTTTATTTTCTAACCGAGCTCGCTGTGCGTAAGGACAAGGAGGCATGTCTCCCAGCATTGGATGTGGCTTCTCCACGAAAGAGATCATCCAATCTCTGATATAATCATGTGGGCTAGTCTGCTGACTGTTCTTCTGTGGCATCAGCTGGTTCATGTTGTGAATCTTTTAGGGTTTTTTTAACTTCGAGTAACTCGTCTTCCATTTCTTCCATGCGCCGATTGTTCTCCGACAGTTTCTTTCCCATGGATTGAACTTCGTCGTTGGCATGTTCTATTTTGGTGAGTAACATTTTGATTCGACTGTCTTTGGCTTTGAGGTCATCATTCAAACGATCCTTCTCTGTGGAGAGGTCTTTAATGTGTGCTTTAAGCTCAATCAGTATTTCTTTGGTGCTCATGCGTAAGATTAGTTATATTGTTTGAATTGCATCATTATATTATACTATATGTCGTACGATATTAAAAGAACGGTTGTCCGGTTTTTTTGGTAGTTTCCAGGTTGTCTTTGACAAGGTCCCCTACAATAGCCCGCTCGTCTGGACTTAACTCTAGTGCTTCCTGCCAGGTCAGTCCGCCACGCATGTACCAACACATTTTCATTATTTCCAATTTTAGATTTTTACTCTCGTTTTCCAGATCTTTAAGATATGCGATGATTTCAGAGTTGTCCTTTGACAGTAGTGTTATACGAAAAAATTTGAGTTGTCGAATGTCACTGGTATTTCGTATGTGACAGGTGCTCCAAGTTTGATCTGTTCTTCTGTGGCTTGAATTTTTACCGGCGGTATCTGTGCCTGCATTCTCACACGACCCAGCTCGTTCTGTATCTCGTTGACCAGTTTAGCTTCACAGTTGTTGCAGAACTCTTTGATCATTTCTTTGTCTTTTACCACAACGCCTTCGGGTGTTGTGATCTCTGTGACAGCTTCTACTAGCAGATCAAAATTTATATCATTGAGCAGTTTAAAACTCTTTACAAATTGATCACCTTTTTGTTGTTCTGATAGATTGCTGTTACGTACAGTGGAATAAATTTTCTCTTGTTCATACTGTGCAGTCTGTATTCGATTCAATGTTTTGTAATTCAACGGAGCCACGTTTACTATGAATCTATCCTTTGTAGTGAATTGATCTTGAATCTCTGTATTTTTTAATCCCTCTAACAGTTGCACCACACTGATTGATTGGGTTACTTTTTCTGTTGTGCCTGGCACTGTGTATGTGATGTCCATGGACTCACCGTAGGTGGCCGCTCGAATGGCCAACAGTATGGTGTCCGTGTCATAATTGGTCATCTGCCAAGGATTCTTAAAGTTGGGTATACAACTTTTGATCACATCCACGGTGGCTTGACCGCTGATCATTGCGTCTGGTGTTTTAAATGCCAGCTCGTCTTTGGCGTTCATGGGCAATACTGGTATCTCTCCAGTTTCTGTGGGAGTGAACACGTCTGGTCCATAGTACTTGCCTTTGGTGGGCAGAGTGATATAGATCGCTGGTTGTCGATAATACTTGCTCAGTGGGTTTGTGTTTTCTACCATAATTGTTATCTATAAATATACAATATTAACTTGTGCGTGTCTATATTTATATGCGTACAAAACAGGGTATTTTAAAACTGTATGACGGATGATGTAGAAAAACTGGAACAGTCGGCGAAGAAAACTGCCGGCGAATTGGATAAACTTTCCAAAGTCAGTCAGAGCACCCACGACACCCTCAGAAAAAATGCAAAGAGTGAAGAAGGCGCAAGAAAAATTACCAATCTTTATATCAGAGCTAAACAGGAAGAATTACGACAACTAAGAGCTAGTAAACAAGACCAAACTGATGCAGGTAAAATTAAAAGGATCCAACTATTACAAGAATTATCATCGATCAGACAAAGCACACGAAAACAAGGTTTGTTTGCGGCAGTTGCCACAAAGGCAACTACCGGATTAAAAAGTTTCATAGGAGCACAGGCCACACTGGTCGAGGGCATACTGGCCGTTGGCAAGGGAATATTCAACACCGGTGCGAGATTCATGGATGCCGAACAAAGAATCGAAGGCTTCAACGATGCGGTAAAAGATTTTGGCGACGTACCTTTCCTGGGCAAGGGCCTAACAGCACTGGCCAAGTCGGCGGACTTCAACGTGGGCATATTCAAGCAACTGGCACAGACCGGTGCCACATTTGAGTCATCGATCATCAATCTAAGAAATGCGGCCCATGAGGCCAGGATGCCGATATTGGATTTCGTTGACATGGTATCAAAAAACTCCGAAGTGATGGGTCAACTCTTTGGATCTGTGGACGCCGGTGTTAAGAGAATGAGTCAATTCCAGAGTGCGTTACGAACTGTGACACAAGAACAGTTTGCTCAATTTGGATTGAACCTCACAGAAACATCAGAATATTTCCAAACCTATCTAATGTTGGAGAGGGCAAGGGGTAGATTGGTTCTGGGCAACACCGACGAGGAGATTGCCAGATCAAGCCATTACATCAAAAATCTAGTGAGACTGTCAAAATTAACCGGAGAAAATGTTGATGCGATAGATAAAAGAAACAGAGAACTTGCGGCCAACGGGGTGCTACAATCACAACTGTTATCCTTAGGTCCAGCACAGCGAGCGGCCATCAATGGCACAATTGCCAGTTTTGGAGGAGCCGACACGATGATCGGTAAGTTGATCACCCAAGTGGTGGCATTTGGTCAAGCCACGGAAACCGACACTGCCCTCTTGGACGAAGTTGCCCGCGGACAGTTGATACCTGCGATCCGAGCTCTCAAGTCCGGGGCCATGGATGTTGTTGAGTTTCAAAATATCGTGGGTCGAGCAACCAACGAAGGAGCCATTAGTGACTTCACTCGATCTCTTGCTCGAGCAAGCATAGTCAACGGCGAGAATGCTGGTGTGGTGAACGAGACCACTCGATTACAAAGAGCAAGAAATACCACAGATGCCAACGAGATGGCATACAGAGACACGGTCAGTAAAAGTTTAGTCGGCATGGGAGATTCACTCAAGGTAGCCAAATCAGGGGCAGAATCTCTGACCACAGGCGCAATGGAATTTACAGCATCGTCTATGGGTCTGCTCGAAAAAGCAATCGCAACACTGGGTCAAAATAAGTTGGATGGAGACATAATGAAGAAAAGTTCCATGGCCACTATCATGGCATTTGATCCCTCGTCACGTGCTTTAAGAGTAACAGACAAAAACGGTCCCGCGGATCCTATGCAGATCTATCAAAATACAGCATTCTCAAACGACATCTCCGGAGAAGCGAGTTACGATGGTTTCAAGACAGGAACGAAAAATGTAACCGGAGAAAGATTTCCAAATTTCGGAACCCAAGGCACTGTTGTTCGGGTGCATGGACCAGAGGCCATAATACCGAGGGAATCTCCCATGGGCAAGATTGTCGCGGCCGTGGACAGCCTGACAGTTAAACCTACTGTGAATGCCAGTGTGACTGCATCTGCAATGCCAGACAAAGGAAACAGCGGAGAAACCGACAATATCACCGCAATCAGCTCACTATTGAGTAGGAACTTGGATAATATTTCACAGATAATGGATAAGAGCGAAAAACATTTAAATACACTGGTGGGAATAAATTCCACCGTGGCAAAAAACACAATGGATACCAAAAAAGGACTTGCAAACTTGAGCACTTCCCTAGTATAATATAAACATGGCTTGGAAAAAATACTTTAAAGACGCAAACTTATCTCCCATATCAGGAGATAAAAACCCGCAATTCGCAAAACGAAATTACTCATCCTATCTACCGGATGTGTACACCGGACACCCCAACCGAGTGCAAAGATACTTTCAGTACGATCAGATGGATTCTGATTCAGAGGTCAATGCGGCCCTGGATATTCTTGCAGAATTTTGCACACAGAGTAACAAAGAGAACGAAACTCCATTCGACATCGTGTTCAAAGATGATGTCACAGAATCAGAAGTTAAACTGTTGAAAAAAGCTCTGCAACAGTGGACCAAATCAAATCAATTTTCAAAAAGAATTTTTAGAATTTTCCGTAACACTTTAAAATACGGAGACTGTTTCTTCGTGAGAGACAACGAGACCAACAAATGGTTGTACATCGATCCTGCCAAGGTGGATAGAATTGTTGTGAACGAATCAGAAGGCAAAGTGCCTGAACAGTACATCATCAGAGACATCAACCCTAACCTACAGAGATTGAGTGCCACACAGATCACACCAAACCAACTGTACGGTGGAACTACAGGTGGAGCATATGCTCAGAATTTTGCAGGTGCCGGGCAGGGAGCAAATCAATCAGGTGCAGGTGGCGGCATGGGAGCATCCGGTGGAAGATTCTACAAATCCATGAACCAGTATGCAATCAATGCAGAACATGTGGTACACATGAGTCTGTCAGACGGATTGGATAACTTGTTTCCTTTCGGTCAGTCTGTGCTGGAACAGGTATTCAAAGTGTTCAAACAAAAAGAATTATTAGAAGATGCAATCATCATCTACCGAGTACAACGAGCTCCGGAACGAAGAGTGTTCTACATCGATGTGGGTAACATGCCAACGCATTTGGCCATGCAGTTCGTTGAACGAGTTAAAAACGAGATCAATCAAAGAAGGATCCCTACCACAGCAGGTGGAGCAAATCACATAGATGCCACATACAATCCGATGTCAATGAATGAAGATTATTTCTTCCCTCAAACAGCAGAAGGACGAGGATCTAAAGTGGACACACTGCCAGGTGGTACCAATCTAGGCGAGATTGACGATCTAAGATTCTTCACAAATAAAATGTTCCGAGGATTACGAATTCCATCATCTTATCTGCCCACAGGGCCAGAAGATTCTCAACAGTCTTACAATGACGGTAGGGTGGGCACAGCATTTATTCAAGAATTAAGATTCAACAAATATTGCATGCGATTACAATCAATGGTTGCACCCATGTTCGACGAAGAGTTCAAATTGTGGATCAAGAACAAAGGTTACACCATGGACAACTCAGCATTTGAGTTGAAATTGAATCCTCCACAGAACTTTGCACAATATCGACAAACAGAAATGGATCAAAGCAGAGTGAGTACATTTGTACAGGTAGCAGAGTTACCATACATGAGCAAACGATTTGCCCTGAAGCGATTCTTGGGCATGAGCGAAGAAGAAATGGCTCTAAACTCACAATTGTGGTCAGAAGAAAATAATGTGGCACAGAAAAAACAAACCAAATCCACACAGATGCGAACAGCAGGAGTAGCACAATCTGATCTACAATCAGATCTGGATCAGTTTGAAGAACCCACAGCAGAACCAGATTCACCAGAACCAGGACAGCCGGGCACAACTCCTCCAGGCGGAACGCCGGGTCAAGGTGGAACCAATACAATATAAATATCGTTATGAAGTTAATGGAAATGTTTCAAAATACAGCAGACGGCTTTGAGCAAACAAAGAACTACAATGCCGAAGACGATATCTCTGTCCTAGATGACGGTGATACTCGAAAAACTCGTTTGACTCTAAAAGACATTAACAAAATGCGTCTTGCCTCAGAGCAACACGACGAAGAGCAAAAACAAGAAGCAGTGTTTGTACAAAAAATGTACGGACAACCAGCAATTGAAGACGACTTATCTTTGTAATAATAATTAAACACACAATATTATGGAGAATACAACAGCATTTGTATTAGGCAACGGTGAATCTCGTAAAGGTATTCGCATTGCTGATCTTAAGACACACGGCAAAGTTTGGGCATGTAACGGTGTGTATCGCACAGAAGAACCTGATGTATTGGTGTGTGTGGATCCCAAAATGGTGTTAGAAATATCAGAAACACCGTACCCTGAAACACACGAAGTATGGAGCAACTACAATCACCAGTACGATAAAGTCGATCGAGCCAAGAATCACATACAGTTTTTTAAACCCTCGTTGGGCTGGAGTTCCGGTCCCACCGCATTGAAACATGCCTGTGAACAGGATTTTAAAACCATATACATACTGGGCTTTGATTATCAAGGACATCCTAAGTCCAATAAAGGACAATTTGCATTTAATAATGTGTTCAAAGGCACTCGCAACTACAAACCTGTGGAATCAGATGCCACTTTTTATGGCAACTGGATGAATCAAACCAAGCGATGTTTAAACGATTATCCATCCATTCAGTTTGTAAGAGTAGCACCCCACAACGGATTTCGTCCTCATGATTTAAACTTTGCTCCAAACTTTAAAACCCTAGATATTGAAGAGTTTTTGGAGCTATATAATTTACAAATCAAAATATAGCGTAATACTGTCATATAAAGACAGTTTTAGCCGCTTTTGGCACCTGTTTCGCCGCCTATATAGTAAATACCTACACTTATAAGTAATCTTAACGCATACACAAGGAGCACGTGCAACATGTCAAACAAATTTGAACAATTATTAGAATTGTTAATCAATGAAGAAAACGACAAAGCGGAATCTTTATTCCACGAGATCGTAGTAGAGAAGTCAAGAGACATCTACGAAGGATTAGCAGAAACAGAAGAGTCAAAAGACGAAACTGTTGAAGAAACAAAAGAAGAAGAAGTAAGCAAAGTTGTACCAGCAGGTTCTCACAAAATGCCTGACGGTACTATTATGAAAGACAAAGATCATAAGAAAGAAGCTAAAGAAGACGAAACTGTGGGTGAACAAGTTGAACTTGCAGATGAAGCTAAAGACGAAACTGTTGAAGAAGAGTCTATCGAAGAAGTAGGTGGAGATGCAACTGATGAATTGATCAAAGACATATCTGCTGAAGAAGAAGGCGAAGCTGATGTTGCCGATGCCGGCGAAGAAGAAGTTGCTGGTGACGAAGAAGGCGATGTAGAAGACAGAGTTGTTGATTTAGAAGATGCTTTAGACGAACTAAAAGCAGAATTTGAAAAAATGATGTCAGGTGATAAAGGTGAAGAAGAAATGATACCAGGTGAAGAAGAAGCAGAAGAAGCGGCTTTAGCACCAGTAGAAGCTCAAATGCCTTTCGAAGCTAAGGAAACTGTAAAAGAATACAAAATTCCTAAGTCTGCTGAAACTGCTGACGGAACTGCTAACAAAAAATCTCCAACAAGTGATAAAGGTGGAAAAGTAGCAAAAGCAGATGCTAAAAACATTGCTCAAGGTTCAGCTGACGAAAAAGGCGGAACAGTTGCAACTCCAGCTAAAATCATCGGTGATGTAGCAAACACAGGCGGTAAAGAAAAAGTGTCATTAAAACCGGCACCAAAAACTGAAACTGCTGACAAAGCTGATAACAAAAAATCTCCAGTTGCGTAAGTAATTGGAATTTTAAGGAGAGAGTCGGATGTCATCATTGTACCTACGAGAACAACTAACGTTTGATCAAGCACGAGTGCAGGTTTTACATGAAGGTAAAGATGGAAAAGATCTTTACATGAAAGGTATCTGTATTCAAGGAGGCATTAAGAATGCCAATCAAAGAGTGTATCCGGTTTCGGAAATTGCGAAAGCAACTAAAACACTTAATGATCAGATCACGTCAGGTTATTCTGTACTAGGAGAAGTAGATCATCCAGACGATTTAAAAATTAATTTGGACAGAGTTTCACACATGATTACTGATATGTGGATGGACGGTCCAAATGGATACGGCAAAATGAAGATTTTGCCAACCCCCATGGGTCAACTTGTTTCAACTATGTTGGAATCGGGTGTGAAATTAGGCGTTAGCTCACGAGGAAGTGGAAACATTTCTGAATACGGCAACGGCGAAGTTTCAGACTTTGAAATCATCACAGTGGATATAGTGGCTCAACCTTCGGCACCTGGTGCTTACCCAACTGCAATATATGAACATCTTTTAAACACAAAAGGCGGACATAAAGCAATGGGTGCGGCGGCTGAAGTTAGAAATGACAAAAAAGCACAAAAAGCCCTCACTGAGGCACTAACCAACATAATCAAAGGACTAAAATAACATGTTCGACGCAATATCAAAACTAGTTGAGTCAGGCGTGATCGGAGAAGAAACTCAAAAATCTATCTCTGAAGCGTGGGATTCACAAGTTAAAGAAAACAGAGAAACAGTAGCGGCTGAACTTCGTGAAGAATTTGCTAAAAGATACGAGCACGACAAAGGTAACATGGTCGAGGCTATTGACAAGATGATGACTGATAAGTTGTCTGAAGAAATCAGCAAATTTGTCGAAGACAGAAAAGCACTGGCTGTAGAAAAAACTTCTTACAAAGAATCTGTAGGAACGCATTCTGCAAAATTAGAAGAGTTTGTATTAAGCAAACTTACTAATGAAGTTAAAGAACTACACGACGACAGAAAATCTGTGTCTGAAAACTTTGGAAAATTAGAGGAGTTCGTTGTAAACGCACTTGCTAAAGAAATCAAAGAATTCGCAGAAGACAAGAAATCTGTAATCGAAACCAAAGTAAAATTAGTGAAAGAAGCAAAAGTTCAATTGAAAAAATTGAAAGAATCTTTCATTAAGAAATCAGCTCAGGTTGTTGAATCGGCTGTCTCTAAAAAATTGACTCAAGAAATTGCTCAATTGAAAGAAGACATCACGTCAGCTAGAGAAGTTTCTTTTGGTAAACAAATTTTCGAAGCGTTTGCTTCAGAGTATCAAGCTTCTTACTTAAATGAGAAGTCTGAATCATCAAAACTTATGAAGGTTGTTGATGAAGCTACTTTGAAACTGCAAGGCGCTGAGAAATCCATCGAAGAGAACAGAGTGGTGATTGAATCCAAAGAGCAAGAAATTGCTCAGATCAAGGATTTGATGGAACGCAAAGAAACGATGGCAGAGTTGCTCAAACCTTTGAGCAAAGAAAAAGCAGATGTTATGAATCAGTTACTGGAATCAACAGAAACTGGCAAATTAAAATCTGCGTATGACAAGTATCTTCAAGCAGTGATGGAAGATGCTCCTGTAGCAAGAGCCAAGAAATTTATTTCTGAAGCTTCTGGCGACAAAGCAGGTGCTCCTCGATCAGAACGAGACGATGCTGAACTAAGCAATATCCGTGTATTAGCGGGCGTTGCTCAAAACTAACAACTAAACTAAGGGAATGAAACAAATGAGTGAATTATTTGAGTCAAAATGGAGCGAAACTAAATCAGCTCTAACTGAAGGTTTAGCGGGTAACAAGAAAAAGACTATGGACATCATCTTAGAAAACACTAAGAGATATTTGTCAGAGTCTGCTACTGCAGGTGCTACATCTGCTGGTAACGTTGCTACGTTAAACAGGGTTATCCTACCAGTAATTAGACGGGTTATGCCGACTGTTATTGCTAACGAAATCGTTGGTGTACAGCCGATGACTGGTCCTGTAGGACAAATCCACACACTAAGAATTAGATATGCTGATTCTTCTAGCGGAACTACGACAACAACTGCTGGTGAAGAAGCACTATCTCCATTCAAGATTGCGGAAGCATACTCTGGAGACAACAGTTCAACTAAAGCGGCGGCTACTGCGGCATTAGAAGGATCTGCTGGAAAAAGATTATCTATCCAAATCTTAAAACAAGCGGTTGAAGCTAAATCAAGAAAACTATCTGCAAGATGGACTTTTGAAGCGGCTCAAGACGCACAAGCACAACAAGGTATCGATGTTGAAGCGGAAATCATGGCGGCGTTAGCTCAAGAGATTACTGCTGAGATCGACCAAGAAGTTATCGGTTCATTACAATCATTAGCAACATCTAATGGTAACAATGAAACTTATGACCAATCTGGTGTATCTGGAACTGCAACTTTCGTAGGCGATGAGCATGCGGCACTTGCAATCTTGATCAACCGAGTTGCTAACGTAATCGCACAAAGAACAAGAAGAGGCGCTGGTAACTACGCTGTAGTTTCTCCACAAGCTCTAACTATTCTTCAATCTGCTACAACTTCAGCGTTCGCAAGATCAACTGAAGGAACTTTCGAAGCACCGTCAAACACTAAGTTTGTTGGAACTTTGAATGCGGCGATGAGAGTATATGTTAACGCTTATGCGGCTGACGACTCTAACGTACTTGTTGGTTACAAAGGTGCAAGTGAAGCAGACGCTCCGGCGTTCTATTGTCCTTACATTCCTTTGATGTCATCGGGTGTTGTACTTGATCCAGCTACTTTTGAACCAGTTGTTGGCTTCTTAACAAGATATGGCTATGTTGAATTAAACAACACTGCGTCATCTCTTGGTAACGCGGCTGACTACTTAGGTACAGTAGGAATCAGTAACGTATCATTTAAATAATCTTTAGATTATTTGAGATTAAAAAGGCGTCAGAAATGGCGCCTTTTTTTTGACTAAAAAATCAAATACACTCGTTTAACGGCATTTTTTTCTTTGTCGTACGAATTGCATTCCAAATATGACATTTTAATAGTTGCAACTAACACCTAAATATTTCTACGAAGATACAAATATCTTCTTAAACGAAAGGAAATCCAAATATGGAAATTCTAACTAAAATCAAAGCAGGCGCAAAGACTATCACAGAAACTGGCGTGGGCTTGATCGCCCTGGCGATGGTTTTCGAAATATTGTTCAAGGGACAACCAATACCGTTCTTGGGAACAATAAATGTAATCGGAAATGTGTCGGCGATTGTAAAATCTTTCTCAGCTGATGGATTGGTAGGACTTGTAGCAATATACGTTCTATACGCTATCTACAAAGAAAAATAAACAATCAAACACCTGGGGCGGTGCAGACGTGCATCGCCCATTTAACTCTACATTTAATTTTTATTAGCACTGTATAAATACATCAGTTTAATTGTGCTTTACAATGGTGTAAAGACTTATGCGGAAATAAACCACCGCGTACCGAGTAGAACTTGGATTGGACTCCTAACTAAAGGAGAAAACAAATGGGAAGACCCGTAAAAAAATCACGTTTTGGAAACACAGCAGGCGACTTTGAAGTCACTGGTGCATTTGCAACAACAGCAACACAGCCAGACGGTACAGGTGCAGAAGCAGTATCTACAGCATCCGGCAACTATATCGTTAAACAAAGATCCAGCAAAAGATTTATTATTAATTTTACATCTGCAGATGGATCGACTAGATTAGCACAAACACTTGCACTTACAGCAGTAGCTCCGGCTTCATTGACAGCTGGACAGTTTTGTGTTCAACTTATACTTGATGACTCTACTGTGGCATATGTGGCTAAGTTCTTCAACAGAACTGTACACTATGTAACAGCGGCTGGCGCAACAGGAGCAATAGCTTACGCAATGCTAACTGAAGCAACAGACGAAGGCAACACAGCAGGCAAAGGTACTATCGACGTACTATAATCATAGTAGCACACGTGCTTATAAGACCATGGGGGAGTTGTATGCTCCCCCATTTCTTTTATAAATAACAGTAATATTATGGCAAGACGTATTGTAAACTCAGGTGATTATTCAGTTACAGCAGGCACGGGCGTATTAGGTGTCAACACCATCACACTCGATGCGGCAAATGTGAGAATTCCAGGAAAGTTAACGATTGAAGGCACACAGACTGTAATTAATTCAACCACACTGACAGTGGATGATCCTTTCATTGAAGTGATCAAAAACAACTCGGGCTCAGATCTGGATGGTGGTATCTATGTGAATCGAGGCGGAACCGGCAACAATGCTGTGATGTTTTGGGACGAAGGTGACGATGTATTCAAGATGGGAACAACCACAAACAATGCTTCCACATCTCCACTGACCAATCTAACACTGGCAAAATTACAAGTAGCAGAACCTTCTGCAACCTCAGATGTCGCCACAAAAAACTATGTTGATGTTGAGATAGGATCAATAACGGGTGCAACATTTGCCGTTGACGATTCTTCAACTGTAACAGCCGCGTCAGGCAACACTCTATATCTTAAAGGTGGATCCAACATTAACACTGTTGGCAATAATGCCACAGACACAATAACAATATCACTAGACAACGATTTGACAGGTATTACATCCATAACATCAGATGCATCCAACGGTGATTTAACACTGACAGCAAACGGCACAGGTGAAATAGTGCTGAATGACATACTAACATTCACAGTGGGCACTGCAAACCCAACTGCTACTACATCTACTAAAATGTATAACAAAACAGCGGCAGGCGGCGGAACAGGCCTATACTTTAAAAACTCAAACATTGATTCTGGTGCTGAAGGAGAATTGATAAGTAAAAAGAAAGCAACAGCACTAGCTATTGCACTAGGATAATATATGGCAATTACAAATTTTCAAGTTGGAACAGGCACGGGATCAGCGGCATTCACAGCGTCAGCATCCACTGCTATCACAGCTATGTACATCACAAACAAATCATCATCAGACGGAAACGTGGACGTATATGTGGTTCCGTCGGGCAGTACTGTAAACGAAAATTTCAAAGTCTACAACACTCTTTTAGTACCAGCCCAAGACACTTACGTGATTCATTCAGAAAAATTAATTCTCGAAACTGGTGATAAGATTTACATTGCGGCTCCAGACTCATCAGCACAATTCAACGCAACCATATCAACCATAGGATTATAATCCAATGGGTAGACTCGTAAAAAATCCAAAAATAAACCCAGGTGCTTTAACTGTAAAAATCCCCACAGTAACCACGACACAACGACCAACAGGAGCAGACGGTGATATTGTTTACAATGCAACCACTGGTACATTTCAAGCCTATGACAACGGATGGGCCAACATATCCACAGGCAATTCCGCACCAGGCACAATAACTATTGATAATTTTCAAGGAGACGGAACCACAACAGTTTTTGGAAATGGCTCAGGTAACATGGACGATTCTACTGCGGCACAATTAAGTTTTTCAGTAACAGATCCCACTGATATATTAGTGTTCATTGGTGGTGTATATCAAATCCCCACAGTCAACTACACTGTTGGCGGGAACACAATCACATTTGGATCTCCACCATCAGCAAATGACGGTGCAAGTAACGACCATATCATCACAATCATACACGGCCTTAACAAATTAGGCGAATAAAAAATAAAATTTAATTAATTGTACCGAACGGTCGCCATCCACCAGGAGTGCCGCCTTTAATGCATACCCAGCCAACCGGAAGACCCAGAGCAGGCTGTTCATTCCACACAATTGACCCTGTGGACCAGGCACCGGATTTAGGTTCTTGCTCGCCGGAAGAAAATACTCTTTCAGAAAATTTTATATTGCCGGCAACTTCTAAACTTTCAGTTGGATTTTTAACTCCCACGCCAACCTTGCCATACACATTTAAATTAACAGGCTTGCCTGTTTCTGAACCAACCACTACATCTCCGTTGGCTCTACAAGTTAATCGTGGAGTATTGTCTGTCCCTATGGAAAAAGGCACGTGTGCAGAAGTGCCTACAAACCCTGTCAATTCATGGAAGTGTGTTACTATTTCGTAACCATTTGAAAATACAGCAAAATCTGCTCCAGGGGCTGTGGTGTTGATACCTACTCTCCCGTCTGCCACATACAGAGTATTTTTTACCTGTAAATCTTTTAGTATACCTACTTCTTGCAGATAACTTTTCTTTACAGACTTACCTAAAGAATCTTTCCATATAACTTCGTTGTTGTCCACCATCACTGCTTGAGTGACATTTAATTTAGGCACCTGTGCAGAAACATATTCTAATTTGTCTGCTCGCACTGTGCCTTTGATATCTAAATCTTTTTTAATTTCCACACTGCCATTTTTAACAATGATCTGCGTTTCTGACGCAGTGTCCTTGATACCTGTACTGCTGAAATTAGTTACTGTCCCGCCGTCTATAAGATCACCAGTTAAACAATTGGTATCCAGTGCAATCTCAGATAATTTGATAGATTTTGCAGTGATCTTCCTAGTTGTGTTTAAAGGTTTAAGTGCCATATATGAATATTTAGTGTATTATCTGGCTTAGGTATGATCTGGTAAATATCAATGTAGTATTATGGCAATTAATAGAATAGGTGGAGAATTACTTGAATCCAATCTGATTCGTACATCGGATATTGCCTTCCAGACGGATTTATTATTCGTAGATGTGTCTAACGGCAGGATTGGTATTAAAACCGATTCTCCAGGCAATTATGCTCTGGATGTTAACGGTACAGCAAGATTTCAAGATTCAGTAACCATCACAGGTGATCTAACAGTAGCAGGTACAACAACCACGATAGATTCACAGAATCTATCAGTAGAAGACAATATTTTAGTGATCAATTCCAACAACTCTGCGGCCACAGATGCAGGTATAATGATCAACAGAGGCGGTGCCAGTAATCCGGCTGTGTTGTACTGGGACGAAACATTGGATGTATTTCGATTTGGAACTACCACATCTGATGGTTCTACAACAACAGATTTATCAGGTGTTACTCTAGCAAAAATACAAGCGGCAGATCCGGTAGGTGACACTGATCTAACCACCAAAGCATATGTGGACAGTGCTGTTTCATCGGGAGCATTTTCGGGTGATGGCGGGGACATACTGTTGGGCACTCCTGCCGACTCCTCATTTGGAGACGGTGCTTATTCAGCATTGGTGGGATCGAGATCTATAACAGATGCTGTGGATGATCTAAACGAGACCATGGAAAATATTCGGAACAACACCTATGTGAAGTCTGTGGATTTTTCTGCGGATGTTACCACTGGGTCAGCAGGATTAGCAGTTACTCTCACCATCTCAACAGTGGGTGGCGGTGCTACTAGATATGACATCGATTGGGGCACAGGTGAATCAGCCACCACAGCCACCACAGATACCACACCAAGTCACACCTACAGTACAAATACAAATTCTCCTTACACCATAACAGTGACAGCATACAATCACACAGCCACAGCAGGCTCAGCAGGAAGCACAGCATCAAAAACAAGAACACAGTACATTGTGATTTACACAGCAGAACCTGTGCCAAATTTCTTTATGTATGCGGCCGCGTCGGGTGGATCAGCAATCACTAAAGCAGACAACGGTGCCACTGTGTATCTCGAAAACGTAACCACCAACACCGGCAGTGCCACAGTGACCTACGAAGTAGATTGGGGAGATACCTCAACCAGTTCCGTAGCATCAGATTCGGCGGCCGGCGGTCGATCCGGTTCTAGACTTTCACACACCTACAACAACTCTGCAGACGATGACGGATCCACGGTCGGGTCAGGCACAGGTGATACTCGATATACTGTAAAATTAAAATTGTTATCTCATAACACAGCAGACCCAGCAGTGATACCTGCAACTGCGAGTAAAAACTTTGATGTGTATTCTGTACACGCTGTAGATTATTCCACAACAGATTCCACCATACGAGGAATCAACGAAGAAGGCACATCAGGATTCCCTGTTACATTCACAAACGACACAGCATCCAATCCTGGAGCACAGAGCACATTCTCAGCCAATGTGTACACTTGGAATTTTGGAGAAGGTGACAGCAACACCAACGTTAATGTAGGTTCTGGAAGTGCAGGAGACACAGACGAAGATATTTCTAATACATTTAATTTAAGTTCTGCCAATCAAACAAATGGTGTAACATCCACTTTCACAACCAGTCTAAGTCTTGCCACTGGACATTCTGGCACACCGTTCTCAAAAAATATTAATATTATTGTGGAGCCCAATGTGAGAGCGAACATAGCAGGCACGGCAGATAAAGTATCAACCGGAACAGGCAACAATCAATACACGTTGTATGATCACACAGATCTAACTGGTGCTAACAGAGCATCAGCAACATTTACCAATACCTCGCAGAATGCAGACAACTACGACTATGATTACTTCAGTGATTCAAGTTCTTTGGTGTCAATAGCAGAAGACGGATCAACTGCCGGCAGTGTTGGAACAACTCTAACAAGGAACTTTACAGGAGTGTCAGCAGGATCTTTCACAACAAGATTTCGAGCATATGGCACACCAGACACATTCTTCCAAGACGATGAAGAAACTCTTACGTGGATCATGAAAGCAGTGCCTTCGGCGCCGGCCAACCTATCTACAAAGAGTTTGACGTTAAGTGATTCAGCACAAGGATCATCTCCCAAGCTGTGTGCTTCATTTACCGACAACACCAGTTCAGCCGATACATTGTCTGCTGGTACTGCATTAAATTCTACAACTGCAAGAAGGTACACAAGTACCTCTACAATCGACACAGCAACAGTTGCAAACGCCTACAATGGTGCCGCTGGCACACTAACAGCGAGCATCAATGCATCCGCTGATGGTGCTAAAGCGTTCTCAGCAACAGCAGGAGAAAACGGAACGTTTACTTCCTTGGTTGTTAGCAATCAAAGAGATTACGACGAAGTTGATGGTGCGTATCCTCAAGATTTCTATCAAGTGTTCACAGCAAAAATAACAAAAGCACTGTCAGCATACTCGGCAGGATTGACAGCACAGAGATTAGAACATTCTGCAACAGGTAACACCAACTATGTACATGTGCTCAAAGACGATGTTACATCTGCTCCAACCACTAGTATTGGCACAGTGACTCAAAATGCGGCTGGTACATTCCAGTATGTTTCAGGTATACCTTATTACGATTCAGGCTCACCAAGTTTAACAGTAACCGGTACAACCATTGCTAACCTAACAGGACAGGCCTACGCTGATATAACTAATCCACATGAAATTGAACCAGGCACAGTGTCCGAGGGTTCTGGCTCTATTATATCCAATTTAGATTTTACATATGCAAACATAGATGGTTCGAGCACATTCTTAACAGGTGGTATACCCAACACAGACACCGGGGTGTCGTCTGCTTATACCATTGGAGCAGTCACAGTGCCTCTTACTACATCAAACATGTTCTCAGTTTCCACTATCAAAGCAAGAGCCACCAACTGTAATGGTGCAGGTTCTTATGATGCAGATGCAACAAAAATTCAAGTTTTCACACAAACACCGGGAGGTCTTAATTTAGATCAAGGTGGTATCGCAGTTAGTGACTCTTTAGGAGCCACCCACGATGACGATGCTGTGCGAATAAGCGGATTGGGTTCCGCCTCAGACACACCGGCTTTCTCAAATGCCGACTACTACACAAATAATGCATGGTCTGGTGCAGTCACAGTGGCAGGAACCCAAGAAGCAATCGTTCGACCAACGAGTACCAGTGCAGGTACCATACAACATTACACAACAGATCTGAGCTCAGGCCATCTGCCAGCTGGACCAGATCTAAACTCAGGAAGAAGTGGAGCCCAGTACTACACGTTCGCTTTCCGAAGAACTTCCACTGCAAACTTTACAGTGACTCTAACAGGAAAAGTTTCAGGACTTTTTGTTGCGTCACCGGGTACAGCGATCGATGATGCCTCTGATATCAACGGATGGTTGAATGCTTCGTTGTCATATGCAGGATCGGGTGTGCCAGGAGCTGACACAGGCAATGGCGGTAACGGATCCAACGGTTGTGCATTTACATCTGGAGATAGAATCATAGACAACACAACATATTCTGCACAATCATTCACTCTAACACTGGGATCTGAGAATGCTTCCAATGCCACAGGTAATAACATACTAATAAGAATTAAACTAGAATCAGGAGACAGTGTGACAGCACTGAGCATCGCATAATGGCAATCACAGACGCAAAAAAAGTTGATTATCTCTGGAAGAAGATAGGATATGGAGTTAGTAAAACTGACACCAATGCAAACAAGAAAGCACCCAATGAATCTATAGCATCTCCTTTACTGTTGAGAGGTGACACCACGTGGAATGCGGCAGACCAAATACCCACAATCCTGCCAGGATCATCCACCGGTGTTGTGACTGTGTACCCCACATCCAGTCCAGATGCTTGTACTGTGGACAACACCACTGGAGAGGCTAATAGAACCTGGAAGACCGGTCTCACAGACTGGATACCACCTGAATTTGGATCCACCTATCAGGTAAAAGTATATGTACACAGTTCTGGTGATGCGAGCAATGCCGCGGCATCTGGCACACAGGTAGGTGCCACAGGATCAGGCAACAACGACGAATGGTTCTTTGACTATCAATCCGGTGTGTTGCATTTTATAGGAGCCAATCTACCCAATGGTGTAAATTTCACAGGCAAGGTGGTGTACATAGCCGGAGGACGATACACAGGCTCTAAAGGATTACAAAACTTAGTGTCGAGTTTAGATCCTACAGGCAATTTCACATTTGCCGGATCTACTATCAATCAGGATGTAACCGATGCAGACTTTACTCTAGACACAGCAGGAACAGGACAGTTTGTTTTTAACTCAACCACTGCTATCAATCTACCCACAGGTAACACAGCGGCAAGGCCTTCTGCCACAGCAGGTATGTTGCGTTTCAACTCGCAGACCGGCAAGTATGAGGTGTCAGAAGATGGATCAACATATACCTCACTGCGTACTTCATCTGAAGCAGGCGAGATCACCAAAGATGTGTTCACCGGTGACGGATCCACCACACAATTCACAATGAGCATAACTCCCACAAACGAAAAAACTGTGATATTATATGTGGATGGTGTGATGCAGGAGCCTGACACAAACTACACAATAAGCGGAAGTGTGTTGTCATTCACTGGCGGAGATTCTGTGATAGAAGCACCACATGAAGGTGCGAGAGTTGTGGTCATGCACGGGTTTGCTGACTAATCTATTGTGATGCCTGTTGGCGTATAAATTATAGAATATTTTTTAAATTCACCTGTGAGACTGTTCACTGTGCCCATTTCTGGCACTATCTCCCAATCAAATTCTGGTTGTCGAATAATAAAATCATACACATCCTGTCCTGATTCCAACCACAACTTCACTCCGGTCATGTTGTGCCCTGTGTCTATTCTAAATGATTTACGCAGGATCAACTCACACACTCGATCCAATTTCTGTCGGAAACGATTCATCTGTTCCACTAGATCAGGTCGCTCGTTGAGAATCTCTGCACTGCGATTACGACAGATTGCTGGCCACCTCACGGTGAGATGATATTTCATGTGTTTTTTATTGACCGGTTGTTTCATCCACCACTTTCTGATATTCTAAATAATCCATCACTGACATGTTCTCAAACTCATCAAACAGGAATATCTTGTTGGGATTGGGTTTACGCACATACACAATATGATTGTGGGGATGAGCCATTGCAATGGATATCAATCGTGATCGCTCTGTGAGATTGGCGATGTCATAGCCAAACAGATAGATCACTTCCATCTCCATCCAACAGGCCAACAGCAGTGCAAGACTCTGTTCGGAACAGGAATTCACCTCCAGTTCCAAGCTCTTCACGAAAGGAAAATTGGGTAGATTATCCAAAGGATCAAAAAATATGTATTTCTTGTACAGATCCTCTGGCACCAGTATTTTTGTGCCCTTGAAACTGTCAGTGTTCAGCATGTCCTGCAGACGAGTCTCTGCATTTGTGACAGCATAGTCAAACGGATGATTTTTATGTGTGTTGCCGGCCTGAATGGTACTGCCCAACAGATCGCTCTGATCAAAATCCCATTGTATGGGCACAGAACCCACTATATTGACTGCGTGTGTGTGCATATGTTCATTATCGTATCCTATTACTTATAGCGTAAAAATTAAGACAACCTGGTAAATACCACTGTTATAACAGTCAATCATGACAAAACAAAACGTTTGGAGAAATTAAGATGGCAATAGGTCGTATATCAGGACAGATGTTGAAATCCAACCTTCTAAGGTCTGGAACAGATTTAGCATTCGAAACAACATTACTAGTATTAGATGTAACAAATTCAAGAGTGGGTGTAGGCACTGCATCCCCAAGTGTATCATTACACGTGGCAGGTTCAGATGCTATCAGAGTACCAACAGGTAACACAGCGGCAAGACCGACCGGTGCTGTGGGAATGATACGACACAACTCAACCACAGGACAAATTGAAGGATACAACGGTGCATGGGTTGCCATGACCGGTGGATCAACTCTGTCTGACACAGACGGCAACACAGGTATTGATGTTGAGAGAGCATCAGATCAAAATGAAATCCATTTCTTCACAGAAACATACGGAGATGTGGCTCACATCAGGGACAACGGTTCTTTTGAAATAAACAACTTAAAAATAGCTGACATGACCATCAGCTCATTGACCACGAACGGCGACATCAATATCACCCCAAACGGTACTGGTTCGACTGTCATCAAGAGACTATCAGTAACAGATGGACTTGACCTGGGTGACTTAGCGGCACTGAACGTTGGAGCAATCAGTGTTGATTCAGTTCAAGCGGATGACAATGATTTTGACCTAGCACTAACAGACAACAGAGCGGCGGCATTGGAGATCAAAGAAGGATCTAACGCTTACATGACTTTCGTTACAACTGACAGTTCAGAACAGATCACCATTGACAAGAAAACTGTGGTTTCAACTGGAGTTACATTTGAATCAGACACTGTGGACATCAACGGTGGTGCCATTGACGGTGCTATCATAGGTGCCAACTCAGCGGCGGCAGGTACATTCACAACTGCAACAGCAGTTAGCGTACAAGCAACCAACGTCAAAGCCAACGATGGAACAGCGGCAATCACGATTGCTGACTCATCAGGTGCTGTTGCAACAACAGGAGCACTTACAGTAGGCGGTAACTTAACAGTTAATGGTACTACAACGAGTATTGATACAGTAAATTTAACTATTGAAGATCCACTTATTGTTTTGGCAAAAAACAACTCCGGTGGAGATGCCAACGTGCTTGACCAAGGTTTATTAATCAATCGGGGTTCACTAGACAACGTATCGATGATCTGGGACGAATCACTAGATGAGTTTGCTATGGCAGTCTCAGCAGGAGAAGCTGGATCCACAGCAGGTAACGTTACTATCGATTCATATGCGGCTTTACACGCAGGTGTCACAACAGTTACAGATCTACAAACTCCTCAACTATCAGCGGCAGACGGAACTACAGCGGCAACTATTGCAGACTCAACAGGTATTATCACACTGTCAGGTGCTTTAAGTGTCGGTGATAACAACATCACCAACGTGGGCAACATTGCTCTTGACTCGATCAGTGCAGATGGCACAGACATCAACATTGCTGTATCAGACAACTCAGCTACAGCATTAACAGTCAAAGAAGGTGCTAACGTATACCTAACATTTGACAGTAGAAACACAGCAGAAGTAATCACATCTGCTCAGGACTTCACTGTCGCAACAGGTAAAACGTTCACCACAGACACAGCAGACATCAACGGAGGTGCCATTGACGGTGCTATCATAGGTGCCAACTCAGCGGCGGCAGGTACATTCACAACAGCTACGGCTACAACAGCAGT
>Ga0222670_1000226_pt1 | contig 26444 bp, 24 predicted proteins | sample AntAcemetagen732_FD_181148 | JGI IMG/M metagenome (GOLD analysis project Ga0222670, IMG submission 181148) | Saline water microbial communities from Ace Lake, Antarctica - #732 | ecosystem: Environmental > Aquatic > Non-marine Saline and Alkaline > Saline | place: Antarctica: Ace Lake... | reverse complement strand
TTAATGAGCACCACCGAATCTCCAGCTTCTAGCACCACCCCATTCACATCTCTGTGAATGACCGCATCTGGTTTTTCTTCCCCATCTCCAGCAGCCTCTGCCCAGCTTAAAAGCGCTTCATCTAGGTACATTTGCTCCAATAAACTTGCAGACCAACCATAAGATTTCAAACGCTGTAACATACGCCAAGCAAATACTTGCATGGCAGGCACTTCACTCCACATACTGTCATTTAAACAGCGCCAATGGTTTTGATCTCTCTCTTCTGCGTCTGCTTCTGAAATACATTTTTCACAAAGTAGTAGTTGGGCCTCTAGGCCACTCGGGGCCGATGCTGGCAGTTTATACACCACTAATTTTTCTGTAGTACTACAACACTCGCACTGCTCATTGGCTCTTTTTAAAAGAGATTTATCTATGCTCATCAGATAAGTTTAAAAAGCTAAAATACATTTATCTAAGCCTTTTAAGGGTGAAAAGAAACGTAGAATGGTTCTATTTAAAAAATCTGGCCTTAAGCCAAAAAGAAACCCTGACCAGAAGTATGAGTGCAGGCACTTCTACCAACGGGCCAATAACACCCGCAAATGCTTGGCCTGAATTTAATCCAAAAACCCCTATAGCAACGGCTATAGCCAACTCAAAATTGTTTCCGGCTGCGGTGAAGGCCACCGCTGCAGTTTTGTCATAGGTTCCTCCTGCTGCTTTGGTCACAAAAAAACCAATGACAAACATGAGGCTAAAATAAATGAGTAATGGAAATGCTATCACTAGAACATCTAAAGGAATGCTCACAATGAGCGCCCCTTTTAATGAAAACATGACCACAATGGTGAACAATAGCGCAATAAGTGTCCCGGGAGAGATGCTAGGAATGAATTTTTTCTCGTACCAGTCCAGACCCTTTAGCGGTACTAAAATTTTTCTACTCAAAAAGCCCATCAAAAAAGGAAGCCCTAAGTAAATCAGTACAGATTCTGCAATAACACCTATGGATATGTCTACTATAGCCCCTTCAAATCCAAAGTATGGCGGTAAAACGGTAATAAACAACCAAGCATAAAAAGAATAGGCAAATACCTGAAAAACACTGTTCAAAGCCACCAGTCCTGCACCGTATTCAGCACTTCCTTCTGCCAAGTCATTCCAAACGAGCACCATAGCAATACACCTGGCCAAGCCAATTAAGATGAGTCCCACCATATATTCTGGATACTCTTGGAGGAATGTTAATGCCAATACAAACATCAAAATAGGGCCTACCACCCAATTCAATAAAAGGGATACCCCTAAGATTTTTACGTTTTGAAATACTTTAGGCAAGAGGGCATAATTGACTTTGGCGAGTGGCGGGTACATCATTACAATGAGTCCAATCGCTATGGGAATATTAGTTGTTCCCACACTTAAATCATTAATAAAAACAGGGAAATAGGGAAATAAATACCCAATCCCCACACCCATACCCATGGCTAAAAAAATCCAAAAACTTAGGTATTGGTCTAAAAAGGATAATTGCTTTTTCATGGCTTAGGAAATTCGAGAAAATACATATTTAAGTTCTGTGGCTATCTGAATACTGCGCTCCCTGTAATCCCTTTCTTGCTGTGGGCTGCCATCGGAGATTTTTGGGTCTTTAAAGGTCAGTCCAATTCGCTTTTCTGCCCCAGGAATAAAAGGACAGCCTTGGTCTGCTGCGTCGCAAGTCATAATGGCCGCAAAGTCTTTGGAAGGGTTTAAAGGATGGTCTATTTTTTTTGAAAAACCTATGAGCGGTAGGGACCTTTCCGAATAGTGAATAGCATAGATGGGGTTTTCGCCCTCAGCGATAGGGTAAATGTCAAAACCTTGTGCTGTTAAGGTTTTAATTACCATAGGATATAAAGCGGTTGCTTCAGTACCCCCAGAATAACACAACACATGAGGCACTTTATAATAGGCCGCCATGGCCTGGGTCCAAATTTGTGAAAAATGACTTCGCCTAGAGTTGTGGGTGCAAATAAAATGAAGTTTTACTGGTGCTTGTGCCGTTTTCTTTTCTTGAATAAAAACGACCAATAGGTCTAAGATGTTTTTTCGCTCTTCAGAGAGCGTACTCAAGTCTAAGGCCTTAATAGTTTTGTATAATAGGGTGTTCATGCTATTTATAATTAACAACATCCACTCCCTGGTGTACATGCGTTCTTGTTCATCTCTGAAAGGCTTAGTTTTGGTTTGTCTGTAGGAATGCCACAGTTGTCTTTAGCCAAACAATCGGTGGCCTTAGCGGTGAGCAAAAAATGACTTCCATGAGTGCCTATCCCATAGGTTTCTATGGTTTGTCCCTGAAATTCAACTTCAATAGGAAGGTCTCCAATAGCCAAGACTTTTTGCGCCATCTCTATAATGGAAATTAGTTTTTCAGGATGAAGTCTGTGGTCGTAATCTTCGGCAGACCAAAGTTGAAAATTAACCACTGAATTAGAACGCATGGTTCCGCCACAGTCTACAAAGTCTCTAGTCACTTTCCCTACTTCAGTGACATGAAAATAAGGAGGCACAAAGGTGCCATTGGGCAATTGAAACCCAATTGTTTCCATTTTTTTTAATTCGTTTATAAATGCTAATAGTGTCATGGTGTATGTATTAAATTAACAACAATCATTGGAGGTAGGCATTCCTGCAGCAAATAGACCGGCAAAAGTCTGGTTTGCCTGCTGCCAAGCCTCTGTGTCTATACAGTAACAAACACTGGTGCCTGAAATATTTCCCTTGATAAGACCGGTTTGCTTTAAGACGCTTAAGTGTTGAGAAATAGTGGGTTGGGCCAAACCAATCTCCAACACCAAGTCCCCACAAATACAGCTGTCCTGTTTAATTAAATGCTTTAAAATAGCAATTCTAGCAGGATGTGCTAAGGCTTTTGCTATTGCGGCAAGGGCATTGTCTTGATCCGTAAAAATAGCTGTTTTAGTGATTCCCATTTTTATATATTAATATATTGCAATATTACGATAAAATATTAAAACACAAGAGGCTTCACCTTAGCTTATTATTAATTTATTACATTTAATAGACCAATACCTTTTAAATGAACAGAAATACATTTTTAAAGCAAAGCAGTGCATTAGCGGCAATCGCTTTAATACCGAGCAGTTGTGTGGTGTCGTTTTCTAATACTTCTTTTCCTTTAGGACTCCAGCTATACACGGTAAGAGATTTTATGGCCAAAGATCCCGTAGGCACCCTTAAAAAATTAAAAGCCATGGGATATTCGGATTTTGAGAGTTATGGCTTTGACACGGTGAACAAAACCTTCTATGGGTATAGTGCCAACGAATTCAAGACTATTTTAGAAGACCTTGAATTGAGTACTTATACAGGTCATTATGGACTTCCTGGACTTATGGAGGCTTCAGAAACAGACTTAAAAAACTATGTAGACGCTTGTATTGAAGGGGCTAAAGCACTGGGAGATCACTATATTACTTGGCCAAAGCTAGGAGACGCATACCACACTTTAGAAGGGTATACCCTGTTGGTGCAAAAATTAAATGCAATTGGCGCTCAGGTGTCGGCCGCAGGCCTAAATTTGGCTTACCACAATTTTGGCTATGACTTTAATACCTATGGTGACAAAACAGGTATGGATTGGGTACTAGAAGAAACTGATCCAGATTTAGTTAAAATAGAAGTAGATTTTTATTGGGTCATGCATGCAGGCGTCATTTCCCCTAAAGCACTTATAGAAAAAGCTCCAGGAAGGTTTCCATTGTGGCATATTAAAGACATGGATAAAGTGACCAGAGACTATACGGAGCTTGGTAATGGGTCTATAGATTATACCAAAGTCCTTCCCAATGCCAAAACCGCTGGATTAGAGCGTTACTATATAGAACAGGGTGGGAATTTTGCGGTGAACTCCATGGAAAGTGTGGCAGAGAGTGCAAGCTATTTCAAAAAACATATCCAGGGGTTCATTTAATTGCGAAATTACCCATAAATAACACCCTTAATTTTCATTTTGTTAAATAGCGACGCAAACCAGTCGCAATGTCCTTATAATGCCGATATTTATGATGTGTTATAATGATAACAATCGGTATAATTTAAATTGACCCTCATGCAACAACAGCGCCTAGAAGTATTTAAAAAAACAGTGAATAATACGTTTAACGTATACAATAGCCTTTTTCTAAATCTCCCTTACCGCAATATTGAAAATGTAGGGATGCTTATTCCACTCCTATTAGACCAGAGCAAAAAAGGTTTGGAGGCTGGAAAAAACCCACAGCAAATTTTGGAAGGTTTTTTTAAAGATTATGCCGGACTCACCACAGAAGAATCACAGATAGATTTTATGTTTCGTATTATCCAGTATGTGGAACGTCAGGTGGTGCTTTATGACAGTGTGGAAGATGCAGCATTCCCTAAGCTTCACAAGCATAGTTCTTCTCTGAGTATAAAAGATTATTTTCAAATTATTGATAAAAACAAGAGTTGGGATGAGGTAGCGGAGAAACTCTCCAACTTCAGTGCCCGTATTATACTAACGGCACACCCCACCCAATTCTATACGCCAGCTGTTTTAGATATTATGACAGATTTGCGCAAGCTCATTATAGAGAATAATATCACGGAAATAGACAAGAGTTTGCAACAATTGGGGCTGACCTCTTTGCTAAACAGTAAAAAACCCACTCCTTTAGACGAGGCAAAAAATATCATACATATTTTAAGAAATGTGTATTATGACGCCATTGGAGACCTTTTTTCATATATTAAAACAAATATCCCACAAGTAGATTTCAAAAATTATAATATTGTTAAATTAGGTTTCTGGCCAGGTGGAGATAGGGATGGGAACCCATTTGTCACTACGGAAATGACGGATCAGGTAGCAGATGAATTAAGGACCACGCTCATGAAGTGTTACTACAAAGACCTGAAAGCCCTGCATCAAAAATTAAGTTTTACAGCGCTTCAAGAGCCCTTAATAGGCCTTAGAAAAGCATTGTACGACAGTATGTTTGACGCTAATGCCTTAGTGCCATATGACTTTTTGATTGGAGAACTCCAGAAAATCAAAGAACTCTTAGTCTCTAAATACTTTGGTTTATATTTAAAAGATCTAGACGCTTTAATAGATAAAGTCAAGATCTTTAAAACCCACTTTGCCACTTTAGACATAAGACAAGACCACAGCATTCATTTCAATAGTATCACGACTATTTTAAAACATGCCGGTATTATAAAGGAGTCTTTAGAGGAACTATCCCCTGAGGTACTCACCGATAAATTACTCCATTTAGATCTAGAAGTGTCCCCTGATGAATTTGAAGATGCACTCGTTTCAGATACCTTAAAAAATATCAGAAACCTCAAAAACATTCAAGCCAAGAACGGTCAAGACGGTTGCAATAGGTATATTATTAGTAATTCAGAGGACAAATTTTCTGTTTTATTTGTTTGGGCTTTATTTAGGTGGTCCGGATACAAAGAAGCAGACATTCATTTTGACATTGTCCCCCTTTTTGAAACCATGCACGGCATGGACACTTCTGAACAAAGCATGCAAGAACTCTTTCAGACAACTGCCTATATGCAGCACGTTAAAAAGAGGGGGAATAGACACACCATCATGCTTGGTTTCTCAGATGGAACAAAAGATGGAGGCTATGTGAAAGCCAATTGGTCTATTCTAAAAACCAAAGAAAACCTAACAAGCGTTTGTAAGCAATACGACGTAAGCGCGGTCTTTTTTGACGGCCGTGGTGGACCTCCAGCAAGAGGTGGTGGAAAAACACATAGATTTTATGCTGCACAAACCAAAGAAATTGCCAATAATGAGATACAACTGACCATTCAAGGACAGACCATTACCAGTACTTATGGCACTAGAGACCAGTTTGTATATAATTGTGAGCAACTCTTAACCGCTGGATTGTCTAACAATATTTTTGGCAAGGAAAACACCATTTCAATCGCCCACAGAGCGCTTATGGAAACACTGTCCGAAAGAAGTTTTACCAAATACGACGCTTTAAAACAGCATCCTAAATTCATGCCTTATTTAGAAAATAGGAGTACCCTTAAATATTATACCAAAGCAAATATTGGCTCAAGGCCAGGAAAAAGAGGCCAAAAAGCCAAATTAGAGCTCTCTGATCTAAGGGCCATTTCTTTTGTTGGTTCTTGGAGCCAACTCAAGCAAAATGTCCCCGGCTACTTTGGTATTGGTTCTGCCATTGCTTCTTTAGAGGCAGAGGGCAAATTGGGAGAACTACAGGAGATGTTTAAAGAAGTGCCTTATTTTAAAGCACTCATGCAAAACAGTATGATGGCTTTAGCCAAATGTTATTTTGAACTCACCAGCTATATGAAAGAAGACCCAGAGTATGGCGATTTCTGGCAGATACTTCACGACGAATACACCCTATCCAAAGAAAAATTACTCCTCATTTCTGGCTTAAATATTCTCATGGAAAAAGAAGCTGTTTCAAGAGAATCTGTACTGATCCGGGAAAATATAGTTCTTCCACTTTTGGTAATCCAACAATTCGCCCTTCAAAAAATAGGGCAAAATGCGCCGCTAAAAGAAATCTATGAAAAGATTGTCACCCGATCTTTATACGGAAATATTAACGCGAGTAGAAACTCCGCTTAATAAAAAAAGCCATTCCTTAGGAATGGCTTTTTTTATTATTAAGGTATTACTGGACTTTTTAATTTAAAATAGTCTCCCTAGTTTTAATATATTTTGATGTAGTCTCTTTTAAGAATGAATCTAACCCATTTAAATCAATTAATGCATAATCTCTTTTAGAAAATGGACCTGATTCAACATGTAAATGTTTGCGAGACCACAATGATAAATTCATGATCATTGGAAATAAATCTATTCCACTATCCGTTAAATAATAGTACTTTATCTTATTGTCATTTACATCTCTTTTGAAGCCTAAAATTCCATAACTCCTCAATTTTTTAATTCTATCTACTAAAATATTAGTAGATATTTTTTCAGGAGATTTCAAGAAATCAGAGTAGGTGTTTATACCAATAAACAAATCTCTAATTATTACTAAAGACCACTTATCACCAAAAATATCTAGAGCACTAGAGATTGGACAGTGTGATCTAAATTCAAAATCTAACATAGCACAAATCTTATTAAAATTATCAGATACAAAAATAAGAAAAATTCATACATAAATGATTAAAATGAAGCAATTCAAATTTATTGTTGTAATATGCAATTTACTTTTTTTATCATCAACTTAACACTTAATAAAATGAAATTTAAATTAACACTATTGAGCGCCATTTTGATTTGCATGTCTTGTAATAACAAAGAAGTAGCTCCCCAAGAGACTGCTTACTATGATTATTCCACGTCAGACTCGAAGTTTACTGGAGGAACAAAAATCATTCCTATAGAAACCGCCCTGGGCACTTTCAATGTATGGACCAAAAGAGTCGGTAATAATCCCACTACAAAAGTACTTTTATTGCATGGTGGTCCTGGAGCAACCAGCGAATATTTTGAAGCTGCAGATTCGTATTTCCCTCAAGGCAATGTAGAATATTATTACTACGATCAAATGGGATCTGGAAAAAGCGACAATCCAAATGACGAAAGACTTTGGAATATAGACAGTTTTGTTGAAGAGGTAGAACAAGTTAGAAAAGCCCTACAACTAGACGCTTCAAATTTTGTTATATTAGGCCATTCATGGGGGGGTATTTTAGGTATTGAATACGCCTTAAAATACCAACACAATATGAAAGCGCTTATTGTCTCAAATATGATGGGTTCCATCCCTGATTATGTAACCTATGCCAAAGAAGTTTTAGGGCCGCAGTTACCTCCAGAAGTTCTGGCTGAAATTGAAAATTTTGAAGCCAATGAAGACTATACTAATCCCGCGTATTTAGGACTAATAGAGGAACACTATTATCCAGAACATGTATTGAGAATGAATCCTAGTGAATGGCCTAACCCAGTCCTTAGGGCTTTTGCAAACATGAATTATCCTCTTTACCTAAAAATGCAAGGACCCAGCGAATTTGGCGTAGTCGGAGATGCTGTTCTAAAAGAGTGGGACCGAACTAGTGATTTAAATAAAATCACTATTCCTACCCTAACTATTGGAGCTGAATACGACACTATGGATCCAAAAGCCATGAAAGAAATGAGTGAAATGGTTCAAAATGGAAGCTATTTACACTGTCCTAAAGGGAGTCATATGGCCTTATACGACGACCAAGAAACATACTTTAATGGTGTGATCAAATTCTTAAAGTCATTGTAATTAAAAAGCAGTAATATTAAAAAAGCCATTCCTCAGGAATGGCTTTTTTAATAAAGTAAAGAAATACTATTAAAGCTGGTACACCCTCACATAATCCACTTCCATCTGGTCTTGCGTAAAGTCTGGCGTAATATCTCCGCCCAAACTACCCCCAAGGGCAACATTTAAAAGCAAGTACTGGTCTTTGTTAAAAGGCCAAAAGTCATTGCTTCTGTCCGCAGGTTGGTAGGTGAAAAACACTTCTCCGTCTACCGTAAAGTCTATTTTATCTTCTGTCCAAATCATGCCATATACATGAAAATTCTCTGTTACATCTGAAACCGACAATTGCTTTAAGGCAGGATAATCTCCATACCTACCCGCTACGTGAACCGCAGACTGTACCATTAAATGGTTCTCGAACAATTGCTCCATCATGTCTATTTCCCCACATGCAGGCCAACCTACTTCTGGCAAATTGGTTCCCAAAGCCCAAATAGCTGGCCAAGTACCTTGCATTCTAGGCAATTTGGCCCTTACTTCTACTTTGCCATAAGTGAAGTGAAATTTAGAATTAAACCTGGCAGAGGTAAATTCCTGTGTACTTCCATTATGGGTGTAAGACTCCTTTTTAGCAATAATCTTAAGGGTTCCATCACTGACCTCAGCGTTTTCAATACGGTCTGTATAATGCTGCTTTTCGTTGTTGTACCAGCCACCGTTTTCAGGAGCATCAGTTTCTAAAAACCATTTGTCTGCATCTGGTAGTCCTGGCGCGTCAAACTCGTCTGTCCATACCAATTGATAGGTTTTTTCAGCGTCAGACGCTTTCTTTTTTTCTTCGTTTTTTGAATTACAAGCTGTTAATACAAGTGCGCAAAGGCCTAGACTTAATAATTTGATTTTCATAGTATTTATTTTTAATTAATCTTGTTACTTTTCCCAAACAGCATAAGCCAGGGCTTTTCTAGTCTCTTTCCATTGGCTGTCTGGAACATAAGCGCCACTGCCAATTTTAACCAGAAGGTTTTCATCTATCTGAGCCACATAATACCCAGACGCACCGTCCTTGGCCTCAACCACCGCTACCTTGCTATTGGCATTAACCCCAAAAGCTTTTCTAATGGCAATTAGGGCATTGATCTCTTTTTGAAGTGAGCCAAAAGAATCTGAAAAAAAGTAATGGTAGCCCCACACCATCGGAATCCCCGGATGGGTTAACAAATAAGCGTAGCCTTGGATCAATTCACTGGTGTTTTTTGAAAACACATTGTCGCAGTCATTTCTGTTAACGCAACCAGTATCATGGTTGTCTAAAAAAGTAATGGATTTTTCTCCATAGCCTGCTATAGCCGCTAAGGATGGATTGGCTTGAAGCACGGAATATTTTTTTTGCACTACGGCCTCTGCCAACTTGTATTTTAATGAAAAATCAAAGGCTGCAGCCTTTGGAGTGCCATTTTCGCTGAGGGTTTCTGAAGTTTTATCTATCCAAGAACGCAGGGCATTGGCATTACCATCCCAGTATTCTCCTACACTTAAATAATAAGGGGTAGAAGCATTGTATTCTCCTACATATTTAGCAGGAAAACCTTTTACAAAGTCATACCTCCAAGAATCAAATCCCAATGCTTTAAGCTGCGCTAGGTAAGCCTTAATCCCCAATTGAACCTCTTCGCTTTTGTGGTTTAAGTCTCTGGCGCCTCCCCAGCCCTCTCCTTCATCAAAGTCACCACAGGGCACCAAACCAAACGCATTGGGGTTGGTATAACCCTCGTCGTCCATACAAATAGCATCACAAGACCATGCGGGCTCCGTGAAATCATTCCAAGTATCTGTACCCACCCTATGGTTTATGACCAAATCTGCCATTCCATGCATTTTCCTTGACTTCATTAAAGCCAATAAAGAGACCAATTCATTTTTATTCCCATGAAGGGAGTTAAAGTCAAATAACTTTCTGGGATGGTAGCCCATACCCTCACCCTCGCTAGAAGGTGGCATCCAAATACCGTCTATGTGGGCATTAGACAAGGCCACTATTTGATCTTCCAGAAAAGCGTAAAAAGAGGAATAACCGCCTATTTTAGGGTCGTTAAAAGAATCCCACCAAAACGCCTGAAACAACACGTCGTTCAAAGGATTATTGTCTGCATATTGACTGGTTCCTTGGTCTACAAAAACGGCGTCTTCCTCAACTTCTACATTGGGAGATGCTTCTTTAGAGCAGGATAAAAGCCCAAATAAAACAATATATGCTAGCGCGTAATTTTTCATAATGCGTAATAAATACCAAGATAATAAAACAGTAGATATTATGCATTAAAAGGAGGCATGGAAATCAATTTATAAAATAATAGAGGCCTTTCAAGCGAAGCTTTTCTATTTAAAATAAGTGTCTAATTTGGCCCTTACCTCATCTGGCATCTGATATAAATTGGGAAAATCTTCTAAATCTTTTTGTCCAGAAAAATATAAATAAAATGCATCTGCAAAATATTCCTTAGAATTCTTTTTAGCATATTCCGATACAAAATAAGTAGCCCGTAATTCCTCCCATTCCACCCAATTTACTGGAGAATCTTCTCTTAAAGACCAGGTATGGCCTATCTCATGAGTAAACATATATAGATCTGGGGTCTTGGTAAAACAATAAATATAACCTTCATTGCCTATGCAATTTGCCTCAGCGCCACAAGTGTATGTCCGACCCCCAAATACGCTAATGGTATTTAAATTATTTGCCCCGTCAGTATTTGATAAATCTTCTAGTGACCGGTCAAAATTTGGCTTAATATGGCTTAAAAAATCTGCTTCTCCTTCATATAAATCTGCTTCATACCTCCATTTTACACCCTTGTAATTTACAACACCTACTTCTTTATACACCAGCTCAGTTAATGGCGCTGTAGTGATGTTTTTATCCGGAATATTAATTATGGCCAATTGGGCCCTAAAAGTGTCTCCGAATTTATAGGGATTAATATCCCAAGGGGTGCCGTATTTATCCCTCCCATCAAATTTAGCGCCAATAAATTCTTTGCCTTCTATTTTTCCTTGGTCCCCATAATCCCATATAAACTCATATATTTCAGAGGGCGCTTCCGGTGTTTGGGCATTTGGTGCATTAGAGTAATAAACCTGCATATTTAGGGTCACATCACTTTGAATGTTAGAAGTGACTAGTCTAGGCATTTCATTGTGAGAAGTCATAAAAAAAGAATTTCTACCCCCTTCAGTGTAAACCACATTGTTATTTTCATCTAATTGAATGATATAAAAAGCTCCATTAGCTTCATACACTTTGTGTGAGGAACCTGTTAGAGGCACAACCGCTACTCGCTCTGTATACTCCACCTCTGTTTCTACGCCATTGGGATAATAATAGGCCGTTTGGGTTAACAGAACTGTATTGGTGCTTGAATCAAAATCTGGTCCATTTGATTGGTCTGTATCATTGTCAGAAGAATTATCTTGACTACTATCTGAGTCACTGTCAGATCCGCTTTCTGCATCACTGTCTGTGTCTGAAGTTGCGGAATCTGTGTCTTCTAACTGCTCGTTAGGCGCTTTGGATTGGTCTGGTTGTTCTAAAGGGGTGTCGTCTGAGGAACACCCTAGCGCAATAAGGAAAGGAAAAATAAAAACAAGGAACTTTTTCATGGTTATTGGTTTTTAACGAAAGTAGCTGAAGCTTTTTCGATTAAAAATAAATCCCCTTGATTTCCTTCTAAAATGAATCTTTTTCTTTAATTATTGAAACCGCCTATTAACAGCAGCCACCCCCGTCGTAATGGAAGGTGCTATCGCTTATAAAAATATCCGACCTATTTAGACGACCCAAAGCTGCAGCTGTTTTATCGCAGATAGAAAGGGGTTGGTTTTGAAGTAGCACATGGCCTTTTTTGTCGTCAAAATAGTCCTCTGAACCAAAATAGATGGCAGATTTTCCTGTAAATACACAGGGCCCATCTGCCTGCATAGGATCTTTAATGGCGCAGACTTCTACACTTTCAATAAAGATATTTTCATCGGTGGCGTAATGCGCCGTATCTAAAATCCTATAAGGCCTTCTCGCCCTAATTTCAATAGTTCCAAAGCCTACATCCGTAAGCATTTTTATATAATCATTCAGTGAAATAGCGCCTGAAAGACAAAGCGCTCTCAGGCGGTCGTCGTTTCTAAGGGCGTTATTCATAGGTTGCTCACAGGTAGGGTCACTCATAACCAAACGCCCGTGTGGTTTTAAAATTCGGTACATCTCTTGCAGCGCTTTTTTGAGCTCATCCATCTTAAAAATATTGAACAAGCAGTTTTGAGCGGCCACGTCTATGGAATTGTCCTCAATGGGAAGGTCTAGGGCATCGCCCTTTTTAAGGGCCACAAACTCACTTTTAAACCAATCGTTCTGGGCCTCCGCAATTTTAAAATTGCGGGCCGATGCTGTCAACATCTCATCCACCACATCTACCCCAATAACCCCCTCTTTTTGTCTTGAAAAATAAGCGAATTGCAAGAGCTCCATACCACCACCAACACCTACATAAGCAATCTTGGGATTATTCACTAAATCCCTGGGGTGCACCGTACTTCCGCAACCGTAATTCATCTCCTGCATGATGCTAGGAATTTTTAAACCCGGAAACTGCCAAATAGGGGTGGTGGTGCAACAAAGCCCCACATCTGGGGTGAGGGCTGCTTCTTTATATAAGTCTTTGGTAGCGTCTAAATAGCTCATTTTTTGTATTTAAATTGAACCTTCAAGCTACTAAAAGTTTTTTAATTTTACCCCTATTTCAAACGCATTTAAAACAGTTCCCCCCGGCGTTTTTCATACCTTTACGGGTAAATTAAAAGCACTGATGTCCCTAAAAACAGCTTCTTTTCTTCACAAAAGTATTGGCTTTGTGATTCAATTCCGATGGTTACTGATTGTATTAGGGGTGCTTATTGTAGGGATTTCCGGATTGCAGACCCTAAAAAAATTATCTATTGACAATTCTCTGGGTATTTGGTTTTTAGAAGAAGACCCTAGCTATAAAGCCTATATTGAGTACCAGGAAACCTATGGTTCGGATGAAATTTTCATTGTGATGCTACCCGTTTCCAATGCTTTGGAGCAAAAGAATGTTGACTTGTTAAGGGCGCTCAACAACAGCTTAGACAGCATGCCCTTTGTACAAACCGCCTATAGTTTGGCCAAAGCAAAATACCCTGTCATAGCAGGGAAAAAAGTGAGTTTCCGACCTTTGTATGAGGAAAAACGCAGCGAAAAGAGCATTAAAAAATTATGGGGTGACATGCCGGAGGTAATGAGCCAACTGGTCTCAAAGGATTTTAAAAATCTTTTCCTTTATGTACAACTAAGGCCTACCCCAAGGATTGAAAAGGACAGAAAAGACATTGCCCAAGAGATAGAAACCGTCATTTCAAGGTATTTTGAAAGCTACCACATTACTGGACCTCCTGTATTAAATGAGGCCTACAATAAAGGCATATACAAAGAGAGTCTCCTTTTTGGGGGGCTTACTGTATTGGTCATTACCCTGATGCTACTGTGGTTCTTACCCAGTAAAAAATACCTGCTGATTGCCCTATTTTCTGTGGGAACACCCATCAGTATTTTGTTTGGAATGATCAGTGGTTTTGGATATTCCCTGAATATGATCTCCATGCTTATTCCTACTATTTTAATGGTCTACAGCGTGAGTGACGTAGTGCATTTAATTAATATTTACGACAGAGAAGCCTTTGGCCTCGCTACAATAGACCGGCTGAGCGCTGCCATTAAAAAGAGTTTTACCCCTTGCTTTTACACCACACTCACCACTTTTGTAGGTTATTTTGCCCTTTACCTCTCCCCGCTTCCTGCTTTTAAAAATATGGGGCTCTTTACCTGTATTGGACTTGTGCTGAGTTATGTATTGGTGTACCTAATCACCATTATTGGTGTGAGCTTTATGAAAGCGGCCAAACCAGAGGAGAAGGCCATAAGGGAGGAAGAAGTCCCAAAACCTAAAACACCTAAGCAAACCGCATTGGTCTCCTGGATAAACGCCACTACTTCTCGCTATAACTTAAACATTATCACTGGTTTTTCTGCCCTGCTGATGCTAGGGATATTTGCCATCACAAAGGTAGAGATCAATACAGATTCATTAAATCTTTTGGCAGAGGGACCTGCTAAAGAAGACCTTAGAAAAGTAGAGGCGCAATTAGAAGGGAGTTCTCGTTTACAACTGGAAATTTCTAGTGCAAGCGGCAGCACTGTAATGGATAAAAAAAGCCTAGAATTACTCAGGAGTTTTCAAGAAGAAATAGCCGCAAATCCCCTCATCACAGCCCCAATATCTGTGGTGAATATGGCGGCCTTCTTAGAAAAAAGAAATCCTGCATTAAAAGGTATGGCTGTTTCAGAGCAGGACGCAGCCCAATTGCTCCGCTCCCTAGAAAATAATGACAACCAATTTTTTAAACTCTTCTCTGAAGACCTTGGTAGCGTGGGCATTACCTTGAGTCTCCCTCAAATGAAAACAGCCCAATTAGAACAGGTCATAGAATCTGTTAAAAAGACCTTTCAATCCCATTTTGACCCTACAGAATACACCCTAAAAGTCAATGGATTTGCGGTGATATTTGCTGGCTTAAATAAATTCATCCTAGCCACTCAATTAAAATCCTTTTTTGCGGCATTTATAGCCGCTTTTATCTGTCTTTGGTTGTTTATTAGACAGATTAGAACCACGCTCTTGGTGCTTATTCCAAATATTTTACCCTTGGCAGTCTTGGCCATTCTCATGTGGCTTTTTAAGATTCCATTAGATGTGACAACAGCCATGATTACCCCTATTATGCTTGGCATTGCCATGGACGACACCATTCACCTTATCTACAAATACAGGAAATATAAAACAACATTCGAAAGTCCCACTAAGCGCATAGACCAGGCGCTGCACTACAGCGCCACGGCGCTGTTGGCTACCACGGTAGCCTTGGTGGCGGGATTTTTAATCATCGCCACCAGTGCAGTCCCCTCCGTGCGCTCTTTTGGCATTTTGTGTGCAGTAACCGTAAGCACAGCACTGATCACAGACCTTTTTTACTTACCGGCACTGCTCAAAAGGTTTGAAAAAAATTAGACCCAATCTAACTACTTAACTTGGGTGTTTTTCCTAAGTCCATAGACAGCTGGGTGCACTATAGAAAAGCTATTTTATAGCGGCCATAAAATCTACCAATCTTGCCGCTAAAAGAGCGGTGGTCCCATCCCTATCGAATTGCGGGTTTAGCTCGGCAATATCACATGAAATGACCTTGTTGGTTTCAAACAAAAATCGCAGCATTTCAACTACAAAAAAAGGACTAAATCCCATTGGAGATGGAGCGCTTACTCCAGGGGCATAAACGGAAGAAAAACCGTCTAAATCAATGGTTACATATAAATAATCACTGGCCCCAATAAAAGGCAGCATTTTTTGTTGTAACGCACTTAAATTCGAGTCATTAGGTGCACAATCATAATTAGACGTATAATTTATCCCCTCTCTTTTTGCTATCTCATACAATTCTTTTGTATTCGACTGGTCTTGAATGCCAATGGCGTAATACCCCATTGCTTCATTAGTTTGTTTTAGTTCATGAATTATTTGATTAAAGGGCGTACCAGAATTGGGCTGGTCCTCAACAGGCCTCAGATCAAAATGGGCGTCAAAATTAACGATCCCTATTCTTTTATTAGTACGGTCTTTAATGGCGTCTCTAATACCCGTAAAATGGGCGTAAGCCATATCATGACCGCCCCCAAAACCAATGGGAAAAATTTGTTGTTGAATTAATCTGCTAATGTGATTTGAAAAAGATTTTTGACAGGATTCCAAGTCCTCTTGAACACAGAAAACATTTCCAAAATCTGCTACTTTTTTATGGCCCAAATGAAAAGGCATTTTGGCCAAACGTCCTCTAATGGCATCTGGACCTTGCGCTGCACCAATCCTTCCTTGGTTTCTTCTAACCCCCTCATCAGATGCATACCCAAGCAGTCCTATGTCTATTTTTTCTTGGGGTATCTTTTCAGCACTTTTTAATACAACTTCCTGATACCAATACTGGTTTCCAATGGTGGGATTGGTTTTTCTACCTGTCCAGTGCTCAGGCTGTCCTGGGGTGTAATTTGTAAATTTTTCCAAAGCCATATGAGGTTTAATTTCAATTAAAATGGGTGCACTTCTTTTCCTTTTATAAAGACCTTTTCAATCTGATTGGAACCAAAAGCATAGGGAATAAATGCATATGAATTAAGGGGCTTAGTGAGTATTAAATTGGCCTGTTTCCCAATGCTAATACTGCCTACTTCATTTTCCAATCCCATAGCATAAGCGCCATTTATAGTGGCCGCATTTATGGCTTCTTCAGGAGTCATTTTCATTTTTATACAGGCCAAAGACACTACCAAATTCATATTGCCAGAGGGGCTAGAACCTGGATTGTAATCGGAGGCCAAAGCTAAGGGTAAACCCGCTTGGATCATTTTACGCGCTGGGGTATAAGGTATTCCCAAAAAGAAAGAACAACCCGGTAATGCAACGGGCATTGTTTTGGTCTCTTTTAAAATTTCAATATCTTCTGCCCTCATTTCTTCCAAATGATCTACGGACAATGCATTGAATTGCACCCCAAGCCCTACCCCTCCAAAGGCAGAAAACTGGTTCACGTGGATTTTAGGAATCCAACCATATTTTTTTCCAGCGGCTAGCATCAATGCCGTGTCTGCAAGATCAAAATAGCCTTTTTCACAAAATATGTCTATGTATTCCGCTAGTTTTTCTTTGGCTACTTTTGGGAGCACCTCATCAATGAGCATTTTAAGATAGGCCTGCTTGCTCCCTTTGTATTTTTCAGGCACCGCATGTGCCCCTAGAAAAGTAGCTTTAATTTCAATGGGGTAGGCTTCTTTTAATCGCCTAATCACCCGAAGCATTTTCAATTCCGCTTCTAATGTCAATCCATATCCAGATTTAATTTCAATGGCTCCTGTTCCTAAGCCAATCAGGGCTTCTAAACGAACGCTGCTCTGCTCGTAAAGACTGTCTTCTGAAGTTTCTTGAAGCTTTTTAGCTGAATTTAAAATACCTCCTCCAGCTGCGGCAATTTCTTCATAGCCCATTCCCTGAATTCTTTGAACAAACTCCGCCTCCCTATTCCCTGCGTAAACAATATGGGTATGAGCGTCACACCAAGAGGGCATGAGCATTTTTCCAGAAGCATCAACTACGGAATCTGCTTGAATTTCAGGACAAGTATCCATACTTCCAAAATCAGTAATCAGTCCGTTTTCTACAACTAAGTAAGCATGCTTAATACTGGGTAAAATAGCCATCTGTTTTCCAGAAACAAATGAAATAGCTTCTTTTCTAACCTGCAGTAATTCTTTGATATTTTTAAATATAATACGCATTAAAAAAGGTTTTTTAGAATACGGTCTTCTACCATATTTGGCAAGGTAACTTTTAAATTTGGGCTGCGTTCCATTTCTCTTTTAATGGCGAATACTGCTTCTTTATTTCGTGCCCAACTCCTTCGGGCAATGCCGTTATTTACATCGTAAAAAAGCATGTTTTTTAAACGCGCTTCCGCCTGGGGAGAACCATCCAGAACCATGCCAAAACCACCATTAACCACTTCTCCCCAGCCTACGCCACCGCCATTGTGAATAGACACCCATGTAGCCCCTCTAAAACTATCTCCAATAACATTGTGTATGGCCATGTCTGCTGTAAATTTACTTCCGTCGTATATGTTGGACGTTTCTCGGTAAGGAGAATCTGTGCCGCTCACATCATGGTGGTCCCTGCCCAGAATAATTGGGCCAAGCTCGCCAGAGGCAATGGCCTGATTAAAAGCTACTGCAATTTTAGAACGCCCCTCCGCGTCTGCGTAAAGAATCCTAGCTTGAGAACCCACCACCATATTGTGCTTTTTAGCGTTTTTTATCCAAGTAATATTGTCCTGCATTTGCAATTGAATTTCTTCAGGAGATTGTGCCATGATTTGTTGTAAAACCTCCATGGCTATTTGGTCTGTTTTATCCAAATCCTCTGGCTTTCCTGAGGCACAAACCCAACGAAAAGGACCAAAACCATAATCAAAACACATGGGTCCTAAAATATCCTGCACATAGGAAGGGTATTTAAAATCTACATTATTTTTAGCCATAACATCTGCACCTGCTCTGGAAGCTTCTAATAAAAAGGCATTACCATAATCAAAGAAATAGGTGCCCTTCGCGCTGTGATTATTGATAGAAGCAGCATGGCGGCACAAGGACTGCTGTACCTTTATTTTAAATAAGTCAGGTGCTTCTGCAATTAATCTATTGGATTCATCATAGGAAATACCAACAGGGTAATAGCCACCCGTCCAAGGAATGTGCAAGGAGGTTTGATCTGAACCCAAATGGATAAAAATACCTTCTTCATCAAAACGTTCCCAAATAGCTACAATATTTCCAATATAAGCAATAGAGACTACCTCATTGTCCAGCTGAGCCTTTTTTACCCTAGGAACCAATTCATCCATAGAATCTATTAACTCATCTACCCAGGCTTGCTCATGGCGTTTTTTAGCTGCATGGGGATTAACCTCTGCGCAAATAGTAATGCAACCTGCTATATTACCAGCTTTGGGCTGTGCACCACTCATACCACCTAAACCGGCTGTTAAAAATATTTTTCCAGCAGGCGTCTCCCCTTTTGAAAGTATTTTTCTGAAGGCATTCATGACAGTTATAGTGGTGCCGTGAACAATCCCTTGAGGACCAATATACATAAATGAACCAGCAGTCATTTGTCCGTATTGGGTCACTCCAAGCGCATTAAATTTTTCCCAATCATCTGGCTTAGAATAATTGGGCACCATCATTCCGTTGGTCACTACAACCCTAGGCGCATTTTTAGAAGAGGGAAATAAACCCATCGGATGCCCTGAATACAGATGCAAGGTTTGTTCCTCGGTCATGATGGACAGGTACTGCATTGTAATTAGATACTGTGCCCAATTTTGAAACACCCCGCCGTTTCCCCCATAAGTGATTAACTCCTCAGGGTGCTGAGCTACTTCAGGGTCTAAATTGTTGCTAATCATTAACATAATGGCTGCTGCCTGATTAGATTTAGCGGGATATTCACTCACAGCTCTGGCGTACATTTTATAATCAGGCTTAAACCTGTGCATATAAATACGGCCAAATTCTTTGAGTTCCGCTGCAAATTCAGGGGCCAATATTTCATGCCAATATTCAAGAAAATAACGCAGGGCATTGCGAATGGCCAATTGCTTCTCTTGAATAGATAAAATATCTTTTCTTTTAGGCGCCCTGTTTGCAGCGCTGGGATAAGGCTTTTTTATTGGCAATGCTTTGGGTATTCCCGCTTGTATTTGCTCCTTGAAATTCATGGTTTTTTACTTAACAATTAGGGATTGGCTTTTTACAAGCCAAATCATGGAATTTATGTCTTCTTTGATCAGTCTATCCTCCTCTAATTTGGGGACTTTACTCCTGATGATTTTTAAATTTTCCTCTATAATATCTGAAAAGGTATTAGGCCTTCTAAACTCCATTGCTTGGGCAGAAAACATGATTTCTATGGCCAATATTTTTTCTAAATTTCCCAAAATCTGATTGAATTTTCGAGAAGAAATACTGCCCATGGAAACGTGGTCCTCTTGACCCAAAGAAGTGGGAATACTGTCTGCTGAGGGTGGAAAACAAAGTGACTTATTCTCCGTGACCAATGCTGCTGTGGTATACTGCGGAATCATAAATCCAGAATTTAGCCCACCTGCCTCAGTGAGCAATCGTGGCAAGCCATACTTACCTTCAATGAGCAAATAACACCTCCTGTCTGAAATATTGCCCAGTTCTGAAACAGCAATGGCATTGTAGTCCAGTGCCATGGCTAGGGGTTGTCCGTGGAAATTACCCCCAGAAATAGCTTCGTTATCACTGACCACAATAGGATTATCCGTTACGGAATTCATTTCAATGTGAACCAACTCTTTCAAGTGTTTGTAAGCATTTCGTGAGGCTCCGTGCACTTGGGGAATACAACGCAAAGAATAAGGATCTTGCACCCTAGAGCAAGCTGCGTGTGATTGCATATTTTGAGAATCTTGCAATAACATTCTCATGCGTTTGGCCACTTTTAAACTCCCTTTAAAAGGGCGTATTAAGTGCAATAATTCTTTAAAAGGAGAAATACTTCCCTGATATCCCTCTAGGCTCATAGCGCCAGCAAGGTCTGCTAGATCTAGTAGGTACTGCATTTTTTTTAATCCAACTATGGCATGAGCCAAAATGAACTGTGTTCCATTTATGAGTGCCAAACCTTCCTTTGCTTCTAATTTTATGGGTTTTAGCCCATGCTTCAATAGTACTTTTTTAGCAGGAACAATGTCCTTACCCAACCAAAATTCTCCTTCCCCCAAGAGGGGTAAAAACAAATGAGACAAAGGCGCTAAATCTCCAGAAGCTCCCACAGAACCCTGTTCAGGAACAACAGGCAATAAATCATGTGTAATAAAAAAAACAATGCGTTCAATAACTTCTAGCCTAATCCCTGAATAGCCCTGACACAAGGAATGAACCTTACAAATCATCATAATTTTAGACAATTCTCTGTCGATGGGATTACCCACACCAACCGCGTGGGAGATGAGTAAATTTTCTTGAAGCTTAGTCATTTCTGCTGTTGAGATTTGGACATCGCACATCAGTCCAAAACCAGTGTTAACACCATATACCACCTTAGAAGAATGGGCCATTTTCTCAAGCCGCCTCCTAGACTCATTGACCTTATCAATAGCCGTTTCATCTATAGTCGCTTTTAGAGCGCCCTTAGCTATGGCTAATATTTTATGGACCGTCAATTGGTCTATGCCGTAGTGAAATACCATATTGTTAAGTTTCATTGGATTTAACCAAAGTTATTCATACTTTTAATAACATATGAAACCATTTTTGGGTAGTATTGATAACTATGAGTAATCAAATAGAGCACAGACACCTGAGGTATTTTTTAGCTGTGGCAGAGGAGTTACATTTTAGAAAGGCTGCAGAGAAATTATTTATTTCTCAGCCTGGGTTAAGTAGGCAAATCAAACAAATGGAACAAGATTTAGGTGTTACACTGTTTGAACGCAATAACAGAAGGGTTGCATTGACCAAAACCGGTGACTACCTTCAAAAAGAACTCCAGATAAATCTACAAAATTTAGAAGACATTTTAGCCCGCTCCAAATTAATACATCACGGAAAAGAAGGCCACCTCACATTGGGCTTTGTGGGGTCTGCTATGCTACAAATCATTCCAGCTATTTTAAAACAATTTAACAGTAAATTCCCCAAGGTTATGTTCAAGCTGGAAGAAATGGACAACCAAAAACAAATTGAAGGCTTACTATCCCAAGAAATAGATGTGGGTTTTGTTCGTTTAGAACGGGTACCAAGGAGTTTGGAAATTCACACAGTTTTAAAAGAAACCTTTTGCCTGGTATTGCCCAAAAACCATCCAGTAAATAAGCGCAATTTTAAAAATCTGTCCCAATTTAAAGACAGCCCTTTTATCTTATTTGATCCCGAGTACAGCGCCTCCTATTACGAAAAAGTCATGCAGATTTTTGACGGTTGTGGCTTTGCCCCCATAATTTCTCACAACACCATCCACGCGAGTTCAATTTACAAATTAGTAGAAAATAATCTGGGGGTCTCTATTGTCCCAAAATCCCTGCAATTTGGCTACGATATGAATGTTAAATTCATAGAATTAGACGCTATACCACAAAGGGCATTTTTATCTATTGCTTGGTCAAAAAACAACAGAAATCCAATGTTGCAAAATATATTACAGCTCATAAATCCTCCAATAGAACCCTTGTTAAAAAATGTGCGCGCTGCAAAAATATAACTTGATTTACTTATCTTTAAAATAAAAAATGTATTCACTACTCTTATCTCTATTTTTATTGCTTCAAACACCCAATGTAGATGGCATTTGGGTCAATATTGACGACGCAACAGGCGTGGCTAAGTCCGAAATTGAACTCTATGTAGCACAAGGCAAGCTCTATGGCCGAGTAAGTAAATTATTGCTTCCAGAAGACCAGGGTAAAAAATGCGTGAACTGCAAGGGATCAGAAAAAGACAAACCCATTGAAGGGCTTATTATTGTTAGGGGTCTCTCTCGAGACGATGCCGCTTGGAGCGACGGAAAAATCATGGATCCAGCCAACGGAAAGTCCTATGACTGCACCATTACTTTTGAAAATCCAAACACCCTAAACGTTCGTGGTTTTTTGGGCTTCTCATTTCTGGGGCGCACCCAAGTTTGGAAGCGTAAGTAGGTTTCAATTAAGTAGTTATTTTTTGCTATATTTATAATTGATTGTAAATGAGACCCTATGAGCTTTGAAAAAATACCTGACGAATTTAAAATAACACCTTATTACAGTAATTCCTATTTAATTGATGGAGAATTAAAAGAATGGAAAGGAGCTACTACGGAAGTGTTCTCTGTGATTAAGTCTCCAGACAGTCAAGGTAATACAAGCCCAACATTTTTAGGCACTGTTCCTGACATGGGTGAAGCGTCTGCTCTAGAGGCTGTTCATGCAGCTAATAAAGCCTATAACAGGGGAAAAGGGGTTTGGCCTACCATGTCTGTTGTAGATAGACTGAAATGCATGGAGGTGTTTGTAGCCAAAATGGCACTTTACAGAGAAGAAGTGGTTAAACTTCTTATGTGGGAAATTTGCAAAAATAAGTCAGATTCGTATAAAGAATTCGACAGAACCATAGAATATATTAAAAACACCATTGAAGCCTACAAAAATATAGATCGAAAAGGTGCGAAATTTGACCATCAAGAAGGTGTTTTAGCCCACATTAGAAGGGGACCCATTGGCGTTGTTTTGTGTCTTGGCCCCTACAACTACCCCCTCAATGAAACTTTCTGTTTGCTCGTCCCAGCAATTATTATGGGAAATACAGCTGTTTTTAAACCAGCCAAACTCGGCGTGTTGCTTATAGCCCCATTACTAAAAGCATTTCAAGAAAGTTTTCCCCCAGGAGTGGTTAACATAGTATTTGGAAGGGGGCGTAGCATTGCCGCTCCTATCATGAAAACTGGAATAATAGATGTTTTGGCATTAATTGGTCACAGCTCTTCTGCGGTGTCGCTTCAGGATTTACATCCAAATAAAAACAGGCTTAGATTGGTCTTAGGATTAGAAGCAAAAAATCCAGGGATTATTTTACCAGATGCAGACCTTGAACATGCTGTAAAAGAGTGTATTTCTGGTACTTTATCTTTTAACGGACAACGCTGTACTGCTTTAAAAGTACTGTATGTTCATGAGTCTATTGTAGCGAATTTTAATGCTCTATTTGCAAAAGCTGTAGACAACTTAGTATTTGGTATGCCTTGGGAAGACACTTTTTTAACGCCGCTCCCTGAAACTTCAAAACCAGCCTATATTCAAGAACTCATTAATGACGCTGTAAGCCATGGCGCAAAAGTAATCAATAAAAGGGGTGGGGAATTATCTGATCATTATTCATATCCCGCAGTACTGTACCCTGTAAATGATAAAATGAGGTTATTCCATGAAGAACAATTTGGGCCTATTATTCCAATAATATCATATGACGACATAGAAAAGCCTTTGAATGATATGGCTGAATCTAATTATGGACAACAAGTGAGTTTGTTTGGAGAGAATACTGAAGACCTGGGTCCATTAATAGACGCCCTGGCTAATCTTGTGTGTAGGGTGAATTTAAATAGTGCCTGCCAAAGAGGTCCAGACGTTTATCCTTTTGCTGGAAGAAAAAATTCTGCAGTAGGAACACTGAGTGTTTATGACGCCTTGAGATCATTTTCAATAAGAACCTTTGTGGCTACAAAAGACAGCCCTAAAAACAAAAAAATTATTGAAAACCTTCTTCAATCCAAAGCGTCCAACTTTATTACGACAGAATATCTCTTATGACACTTAAAATACAATTCAAACCACCTAGTGATTAAGTCGTTAAAGTGGTCCCATTCATGCTAATTTACCTAAGATGACATACTATATAGCACTCTCAATAGGTTTTACATCACTAGACACACAAAAAGCCTTTACAGAAATGTAAAGGCTTTGTCTTTTGCTCTCCCTATTATTCAAAGTTACAGCGCAACTAAATCCTTTAAAGCACTATTAATATTAAGCTAGTCCAATGAAATCCAGGAAAGCCATAAATTTAGACATTAAAGACTTATCAAAACTTTTTGACAAGTACCGAATATTTTATGAAAATAAAACTGACGTAGAAACAGCAGAAAAATTTTTAAACGAAAGACTTCAAAATGGAGATTCGGAAATTTTCGTAGCTGAAAATGAAGAAAGTAAAATTATTGGATTTATTCAGCTTTATCCAATTTTTTCATCAACACAAATGCAAAAACTTTGGCTTTTGAACGACTTATTTGTCGATAAAAATTATAGAGGAAAAGGAGTTTCAGTATTACTTATCAACGAATCTAAAAAGTTGTGCAAGCAAACAGAAGCTTGTGGACTTATTTTAGAAACGGCAAAAACTAACGAAATTGGAAACCATTTATATCATAAAACAGGATTTACTTTAGATATAGAGCATAACTATTATTCATGGGACATTCATCTTTAGCTGTTAGCTTGACTTCTTAAGAGGGCTTGAGGATAGTGAGTTAGAGGGGTGATATGCCTATGGTTTAGTCGGCACATTCTCCATCTACCCAACTTGAAACACCGCTTGCATTTGCATAACAATCATTTGAATAAGTAACTTTATCACAACCACATACAGGTTGATAAATTTCTATGCATACCACATTTAGGTCGGGTTGGTCAATTAGACAAGTTTCCTCATCATCTTTTTGACACATAGCAATTAAAAACAAAAGTGATATTGAAAGATATTTCATAAATGTTTATTAATCCTTTTTATAATTATCAAAGATAAACAATATTTACCTGTACTTAATACACCCCCCTTTAAACACTTAATTGACTTGCCAAAGGTCTTGTTAGGAAAATATGCTGGATAATTTGAATGTTGGTGGGTGCATCAATTCTTTTGGAGAGCCCTAAATTAAAGGCACAAAAAAAGCCTTTACATTTCTGTAAAGGCTTTGTCTTTTGCTCCCCCTATTGTTCAAAGTTGCAGCACAAAATCAATCTTTTTTCGTCCTCCCAATAAGATTGGCATCAATTAGTTCAAGTGATTTAACCATGCCCTGAGAGCTATTTTTATACTTAAAAAAATGTGGCGTTTTAATATGAGAAAGGTATGAGTCATAATTACGATAGATCTCAATTAATGTGAAGCGATGAGGGTTTTCTTTTTCATTGACCACTCTATATTCAAGTACCCCCTCTTCAAGTTTTACCGCGGTCTTCATCTGCTGGTTGAGTAATTCTGTGTATTGAGCTAAAGCGTCGGGCTCAATTTCAATTTTTACTAATCGAACAAAGAATTCGTCCGAGTCTTGGGCATGAACAGCATTCATAGTCGCTAATGCAATTAATAAGGATAGAAAAAATTTCATGCTTGGATTTTGATTCTCATAAAGATAAAAAAACCGTTAAACTATATAACGGTTTTATCATTTTATGTTGCTCCCCTTATTATTCGAAGTTGCAGCATTAGGATGGTTGAATTAAATCCCAAAGATTACCATATAAATCCCTAAAAACTAACACCTTGCCAATATTTCATTCTTTCACTTGTATACTTTTGAATATCTTTAATTTCAGTTTTTATATTATTTAAAACTTTTAATCTTTCTCTATTTTCGTTTTTTTCTACAGATATTTCATTTATCCAAAAAGACACAGATATTCCCATTACAATAACCAAAAACTCTAAAGAGTATTTAAGTAGATATTTTCTCATAATGTTAGTACAAAGTATTAATATGCAATATAACAAAGTTCAAATTAAACTACAAAAGGCTATGAGACTTTCATGTTTTGGCCCCTATAAAACAAGAGTGTTCTTTTAAATTTCGATTATTAATTATGCGGTTAATTTTTTCATTAAAATTAGATGTTTATCCTGGTTCCATTTTTCCATAGGTGTAATGCGTCCTAACA
>Ga0222670_1000223_pt1 | contig 26667 bp, 34 predicted proteins | sample AntAcemetagen732_FD_181148 | JGI IMG/M metagenome (GOLD analysis project Ga0222670, IMG submission 181148) | Saline water microbial communities from Ace Lake, Antarctica - #732 | ecosystem: Environmental > Aquatic > Non-marine Saline and Alkaline > Saline | place: Antarctica: Ace Lake... | reverse complement strand
ACCTGAAACGTTATCATGAAAAAAAGAAATAAAAAGTTTGTCAAATCCGGGACACGAGATGAAAAATTGTTTTCACTATAGGGAATCATCTTTGAAGTTATATTGTTTTTAATATTTTTTGTAGTAAGTAATTTTTCTGTTTTGTCCCGAATATGACAAACATTTTTTTCTAAGTCTATTATAAAAATGAGCAACCCTATGAATTTAGCAATAGGAGTAGCGGTACTTTGCTGCTCATCTTGTTGTTCCAGTTCTCTCATGAATTCGGGTCTTGGTGGGTCAGGGGGTCTACTTGGTGGTCTACTTGGTCTACCCGGGTCAGCAGCCGCAGGTCTCCTAGGTCTAGATGCAGACGCCCCTGGTTTTAAGGGTGGATTTGCAACAGGTGTTACAGACCCTGTAGGGGGTGTAGGTGCCCTAGCTGATTTAGCTCAAGGAAAACCCACCAAAGGTAATACAATAACAGAAGTTGAAAAAGACTCAGCTGCGGGTCAATTATTCACTGGAATAGAAGCAATGCCATGTAATCAGTGTTTAGCTAGTAATTTTACAACTTATAAAGGAGCTGGTAAAATGATTCCAGCTGGTACATGTGGGCAGGGTAGTATTCCAACAACTGTAGAGCACTGCACACAGCGTTTCGCAGATGGGGGTAAATATCTTAAATCAAAATCCTATCCAAGTGGGAAAATTGCATATTATTTAAGCGATACCCCATAATGGTGAACCACACCCCAGCCGCCACGTCTAGGATTTCCCAAACAACTTCCATCAGTGTAGACTTCATACATGATTTTATGTTGAAATCTCAGATTCAAATTCTAACCTTTTGAAACACCTAAGTGAACCAACTCCAAAACAAAATCATGTTAAAATGACTATTGAAGAACAATATAACCGTGCAAAGGACACCCTCAATGGTAGGCTATTTGCCCCTTATCAGCGCGAAGGGGTGTTATGGATGCTGACGATGGAAGGACAAACATCGGGGCCAAAAGGAGCAATATTATCAGACGAACCCGGTCTTGGAAAAACGATCCAGTTAATCGCGACAATGCTCGGAAACCCAAAACCCCGGACGCTCATCGTCGTTCCGAAGTCCATCATCACCCAGTGGGCAGAAGAGATCAACAGATTCGCGCCAAACTTGACGATCAACATCTTTGATGGTCCAGATAGGAGAATCAAAGAAGCCGACGTGACCCTCGCGCCATATACACTCCTCACAGTGAAAGGGGCAAAAGTTGATACGAAGACAGCTCTCCATATGGTACAGTGGGACAGGGTTATCCTCGACGAAGCCCATGAGATTCGGAACAACAAGTCCAAATTGTTCAAGAGTGTGTGTCGCCTCCAGACCCAAATCAAGTGGATTGTGACTGGCACCCCAGTGTTCAATTCGATGGAGGATTTTGTGTCTTTGTGTACGTTCTTGGGTCTCTCTAAAGTTATTGTCCAGGGTATGACCAATAAGATTAAGGATATCTACATTCTCAGAAGAACAAAGGATGATATCGCTAAAATTAATGAGCGTTTGAGACTGCCCCCGTGTCACTTTGAGAATGTGGAATTGGAAATGTATTCAGATGAGAAGCAGTTATACGAGATTGTATTTCTCGAGGCGCAGGAGACGATTCGTGATGCCTTCAGACATGCTCAAAGTATGAATGCGAAGAATATGGTCATCTTGGAGTGTCTTTTGAGGGCGAGACAGTGTATGATATGGCCACAGATGTATCTCGATGGTATCGCCAAACAGAATGGAACACAAGCGGAGAAGTGGGTGGGACGATCGAATAAGATGGAGACCCTCTTCAGGATGATTGGAGAACACCCTTCAGAAAAGTCTCTCATTTTCTGTCAGTTCAGGGGTGAGATGAACCATATCCAGAAGAATATCCAACGACCAGTGTTTCGAATCGATGGATCGGTCCCAAAGGATGATCGTGTCAAACAGATTGAGGGTTTCAAAAAGGCTGCACCAGGTGCGGTATTCATCATTCAGATTAAGAGTGGTGGTCAAGGACTCAACCTCCAAGAGGCGACTCGTGTGTATATCACAGCACCATCTTGGAATCCTGCGACGGAGCTTCAAGCAGTCGGGCGTAGTCATCGAACTGGTCAAACCCAAGCCGTTTATGTGAAGAAGTTGGTATACAAGGAATGTTCGCGTTTTGTGAGTGTTGAGGAAGAGATGATGGCGCTCCAGGGGCATAAATCGATCGTGTGCTCCAAAGTGCTCAACGATGAACGAATTGAAAAGCAGATCCCAGTGAACAGGACGAGTGCTAAGATTTCAATCTTGGACATCAAGAAAATTTTCAAAGCGTAATATAAAAGATGATTGGTTCCCGCGCTGAAGTTTTCCATGGCACTGCTGACAAGACCTCTGGTGGTCTCGCAAAGAAAGATCTCATTATGAAGGAGGGTCGTATCATTTCCAAGGCGGCGAGTAAGGCGGCGAAGAAGTCCCTGAAGACTAACCCCAAGTTCCAGGCGTTCATTGACATCGCGAAGGAGAAGTCCGAGGCGAAGGGTACTTTCTGCCTTGTCCCCTCGAAGAAGACCAAGACCTACAAAAAAATAATCAAGGATAATAAGTAAGAATGACTCTCGCAGACTGGTCAGAATCCGTAAAAATGGCTAAGATTAAGATAGGTGTGGACCCAAAGAAATTTACCAGGGTAGATGGTAAACTTCTTAAGGAGGCTCAAGCTATTTATAGTATTTTACTTTTTAATAAATCTAAATCTTAAATTGAAATCCCTTAAGATTCTGTGGCTCATAGATGATAAGTTGACTGAGCTTCCAAGTACACCCGAACTTTCTGTTCAAGAAATACACACTGTTAAGTTCCACCATAGCATGTCCCGAATTTCTTGCATATAGACCATTGGTCACTTCATCTTTCATTGGGTTTTTATCTGTGTTAAACACATTTGCCTTGATGTTATCCTCCATATCAATATCAACCTTGACACGAAACTTTGGTTCACGATCAGGAGATTCCTTGACGTTTGAATTGAACATTGGCTTGAGTTCTTCTTTTGTCATCTGACTTCCAAAGATTGTTTCACTTTGACTGACGACTGCATCGATAATCGTATTCTCCAATTCTCGAATTGAGTCATAAAAGTTTTTCATATAACTGTCATCTTCATCGTATCCCTTGATTGCGAAATCAATATTATACTTGGTAGGCCCAACTTCGGGGGTGAAGCCAGATACCCCAAAGGGCATGTACATCCGAGGGAATTGAATACGCAATGGTGTACCCTGTTTTGTTGAAATGACAATTTTACGATTGTTGAATTGGTTGATTTGTAGGTTTTCGATTGCTTTGTCCATGACTTCTGAATACATATCCCTGTTAAACTTTAAGCCGAACACGCTACACAGTCTGGTTCTAAACTGAATTGAATTGGTCGAGCCTTCGCCTTGGATCGAAGATAATACATCCCCGTTTTGAGACCCGATTTCCAGGCATACATATGCATCGATGACAACTTTGACATTGTGGGACTCTCAATGAAGAGGTTCATAGATTGAGACTGGTCGATGAAACGACCACGATCTGCTGCCATATCAATAATACACTTCTGACTGATTTCCCAGACGGTCTTGTAGAGCTTCTTGATGTCATCTGGAATGTCAACGATATTTTGGATGGAACCACCCGCCTTCACCATGAGATCTTTCATTTCCTTTGACCACAGACCCGCTTTCTTCAGGTCATCCACGAGGTGTTTGTTCACTACTACGAATTCACCTGCGAGAGTGCGTCTGAGATAGATGTTTGTTGTGTACGGTTCAAAGCACTCATTATTACCCAAGATTTGAGCTGTAGAAGCAGTAGGCATCGGAGCCATGAGAAGACTGTTGCGAATCCCCTTTGTTTTCACACGCTCACGCATCGCATCCCAGTCGTAGCGACCACTGAACTTCGTGTCACCTTCCCACATATCAGGTTGGAGAATACCTTGGGATGCTGGAGATCCCTCGAAACTCTCATAAGAACCCTGGACCTCAGCTAGTTCAGATGACGCCTCGAGGGATGCGTGGTACATAGTCTCGAAAATATGCGCATTCATGAGACGTGACTCTTCACAATCGAAGGAGAGTCCACAAAGAATAAACACATCCGCGAGTCCTTGAACACCGAGACCAATAGGACGATGTTTCATGTTTGAACGACGCGCCGTCTCGACTGGGTAGAAGTTGCGATCAATGACACGGTTGAGATTCTTCGTGACCACCTTGGTAGCTTTATGAAGTGCATCATAATCGAATGTCTTGGTCTCTTTGTTCACATATTTGGGGAGGGCGATTGAAGCCAGGTTGCAGACAGATGTTTCATCTTTGTCGGTGTACTCAATAATTTCGGTACAGTTCCCTGTGAGGATACCATTAAACACACCACGATGTTTGAGTGGCTCATTGAAACAGAACGTGTCCGCCACGTCACCAAGGTCTTCTACAGATACGATCTTCTCAAAGTGAAGTGCCTGGCGGTTTGGTTGCTGTTGGGTATCAAGGTTAAGACGATTTGTCTGTAAACCAATAGACTTCAGAAGCTCAACACCACCACTTGGAATGAGAAGACGCCACAGCTTTTTGCTGGTGTATCGACCACCTGGCATATCTCTGGATGTTTCATCTCGTGCTACGTTGATACGAGAATTGACACCCATGGTTTGAAGCATAAGTAAAACATCTTTGATGAATTCGTAATGAATAGAACCAATCTGGATAGAAACGCCTCGACCTCCTTGATGTTTGGTGATACAGCCGTCACCATCCATGAAACCAGCCAACCATTCAAGTTTTGTCTTGAGTGAATAGTTCAAGGGTACGACGAACTTTTCGTCGATGTCTTTGGGGAGACGGAGACGAACTCGTTTACACGTATCATTCGTAGAAGCATAATCATACTCGGTGAACTTCACGAGTTCTTTCTTTTCGTGATAGAGATCTAACCACTTCTGTTCGGAGTGTGAATTAGCCTGACAAGTACCATCATTTTCATATTCCTTTTCATTTAACTGGTGACGCATACAAAGGCCATTTTCTTTCGCCATATAAGAGCATCTCTTCGGATTACCAGAAGTTGAAGTTGTTCCATCGGCACAAAAGAGACCATGGGTGTATGCGTATTTCATATTTTTTTCATTTGAATTAATAATGGGTAAAGAGTGCTTAATAATTTTCATATCTTTCTTGAGATACTGAGATTCGATGGGTTCATCCTGACCAACGACCCAAAACTTATGGTAGGGGGTGCATCGAATCGAGAGACCCTTACTTGTGTTGACCGTGAGTAGCTTTTGGTTTTCACCCGTCTTGTGAACAGTGACGTTCGAGAATTCTCCACCGTTCCAAACTTCAACATCTTGATCTTGAAGGTCTGAAATCGTCTGCTGCCCCTGACTCGTAAGAATTTTAGTCTCAGGTGCGACACACAAGTTGGAACTCTTGATCACCCCTAAGTTCTTTTGGTTACTCTTGGCATTACAGGCATCTTTGTAAAGCATATAGGGAGTACCAGTCTCCGTTTGAGACCTAAGAATTGCCTTCCATACATTAGCGGCGGGAACGGTCGAACTGGCGAGACCTTCTTCCTCATACTTTGTGTAGAGAGCCTCAAACGTTTCACCGTAGCAATCGGAGAGACCCTTCGCTGTGTCCGGACAGAAGAGTGACCAGTTGCCTCCCTCTTCGACCCGTTTCATAAACAGATCAGGAATCCACATGGCAGAGAAGAGGTCGCGGCAGCGCGCTTCCTCGTCACCCTGATTGAGGCGAAGTTCAAGGAAGTCCATGATGTCGGCGTGCCATGGTTCCACATACACCGCGATTGAACCCTTGCGGCGACCAGCCTGATTCACGTAACGCGCTGTGGCGTTGAACACTCGAAGCATCGGAATGATACCATCCGATTGACCGTTGGTTCCCCGAATACGTGACTTGTTCCCTCGGATATCATGAATGTGCATCCCGATACCCCCAGCCCATTTACTAATTTGCGCACATTCGGTTAGGGTTTCGTAGATACCGTCGATGGAGTCTCCCTTGTTCGCGATGAGAAAGCAGGACGACATTTGGGGTCGAGGCGTTCCCGCATTGAAAAGGGTCGGTGTGGCATGGATGAATAAACCACGAGACATCATATCGTACGTTTCGATGACTGAACTTATGTCATCACCGTGAATCCCGATTGCGACACGCATAAACATGTATTGAGGGGTTTCGATGAGTTTACCTTCAACTCTCTGGAGATAGCTTTTCTCGAGTGTCTTGAGACCAAAGTATCCAAATTCAAAGTCTCTATCAACATCGATGACACCTTTCACCTGTTGAGCGACTTCGACAATTTGATCGGTGACAACACCAGCTTTGTGAAGCTTTCGCATGGCGAGATGGAAGTTATTGGGACACAATTTATGAATGTTACTCGCTACGATGCGAGTCGCTAACGTTTCATAATCAGGGTCGGAGGTGATCATACCAATACAGATCTCAGCAGAGAGTGTATCAATTTCCTGGGCGGTAATATTGTCATACAGGGAAGAGAAAACCTGTTGTGCAACCTTAGTAGAATCACATTTTTCAGAGAGTCCATACGTTAAGTTCTTGATCCTATTGGTGACATTGTCAAATTTCATATCCTCAATACGACCTGAGCGTTTAATGACCTTCATATATCTAAGGTTCCAGTTTTATTTTTAACTTACTTCTTGCACTCGAGATCCTTGCTCCTCACAGCAACAGTACCGAAAGTCTCGAACTTTCGGTTAGGTTGGAGAAGATAGGTGTTCACGAAGAATGGACCTTGCTCTCCAGCCTTAGCCACCGGAGGGTAGGAACCCACGAAGCAGGCTGGGGGTTTGCATGGAATTTCCTCGACATTGTTTGGTTTGTTGGCATACGCCTCGTCGAAGTCAGCGATGTTCAGCATTTACTATTTACACACAATTTTTTTCTGGGGATATATTAAATGTGTGACAACCTCCACCTTGATTCTCTCAAGCAGTGTGAAACTCCACTGAACACTTTGTTTTTTTCAGATTTCAATAAGAATCTTATTCAGCGTGGTGTTCGTCAGACTTTTAAGAACAAAAGTGGTATCGCCATAGATTACCAAAACCCAGATGATATGTATGCCATCATGCGTGTTGTCTTCATTAATAATTCGGGTGACCACTATACTAAAATCAATGAACAGGTGAGATATATGAATATCAAAGTTATCGATACCTCAATCTCCCAAATCCAAACGGGTGTGTCCCAATACATTGCGTATGCGAATGACATTGATACGACTCGTACACTCATAGACCAACCCATAAACACCAGTACCGTTGGCAAAAAAATTGATTTCAATAATAAAATCGGATTCAATTAAAGATTGGAATCTATCGTAATATAAGTAATGAGTTTGAACTACTATAAATACGAGACTGAGAAAGTGTGTAAATCTAAGGGTTGGGATAAGGTGGCTGTAGACACAGTATGGCTTCTCCTGACAGAAGAGTTTGGAGAATTGGCATCGGCCATTCGACAGTACAAGAAGACATTCAAAAAAATGAATTTGAAAAAGGAAAGGGGTACGGATGTAATGATGGAAATGGGCGACGTATTCAGTTACCTCTTTCAACTAGCTCATATGTTAAACGTTGATCTAGATAAGATGTGGCAAGAACATCGGTACAAGATGCGAGACAAAAAATATAATCTGAACTAGTAGTAACAACGATGAGTGAATATATGCTCAACGATGAGTATGCCATCGATGATGTCAATCCATTTGTCCAACACGATTTTTCCCTTCCAGGTGGCATTCGACAGACGGGTGATTTTAGTGATTTTCAGGAAGTAACTTCGCACACGGATTTAGATCACCGAGAAAAGAGTGTTTTTTGTGAGACTAATGCCTGTAAGAGTGAGACTGAACCATGTATGATCTCGAAGAGTGTTCACCCTATGCGTAACATCGATACAGGTTTTACTTGCAAAGATAAAAAACGTATCACGGTTGGCATATCTAAAAAGTCACGAATGTCTTACATTGGATTATTTTTTATCATCTTCTTCATTACTTTAATTCTATTATACGCAAGATATTGAAGAAGTGTGTGAGACGTGATGTACTCACACACATTTGAATGGCTTCAGGTAAAGTCTTTTTACAAAACTTTTTAATAAATACCATCTGCCAAGCACTCTCCATATTTACACGGGGTGGTTGGAATGTTGGATCAAGGATTTTAATGGCGTGCGCGATGCGAATATATGTGCGATCATCTTGGTCGGTCATAAGAACAGTATCCAATGCGAGTTCAGCGAGTCTCTGTTGTACTTCGATCGTTTTACTGACCATCGTGTCTAGAAACTTATCATACTGAATGTCCCTCCCCTCACTTTGAATTTGCAACCAGTCTCCTAGGGGTTCTGCATTAAGATAGTCCGTGAAAGACGTATAACCCTTAGTCTTCGTGTACTTATCGTAATATATTTCGATGTAAGCTAGGTCAGACTCAACATCGTGAATAGCCCTGGCAGATTTTAAAAATGAAGTCATCTAAATGAAGGTCTCACAATCTCTTTAAACACCTAAGTGTGTCACCTATAATGTAAAAAGTATGTTCAAAAATGTATTCAACTATTGCAAATAATAGTTTTTCATATCTCCTCACCCTAGATGATATGCGAAAAGCTTTACCAGACGAGACCCGTCCTTCATGGGTCAAGATCACCACGATCACGATGGTCTCAAGTTTTGCACAGACCATTGATATTAAAAGGCTTCGTGAGACATTTGAACGGGTTGGATCGTATCGTCTCAAACGAAGTGGAACCACCACAGATGGATTTGAATGGAAGTTGAAGCCAACGACATTTTATAATCAGGTAACACTCACCTATCACGATAGTTACAGTACCAAATCTGTCAAAGTGTTTCCAAATGGAAGTATCCAAGTCGCAGGATGTTGTGACCTCTTTGACTGTAAGCGTATCATCACACAACTCATCTACATCTTCAAAATGTTTTTGGAAATTGATATCGGTATATCAACCGATGCTTTCCGTGTGGTGATGATCAACTCCAACTTCAGTCTCAACTACAACATCAACCTCATGAAAGTGGCTGACTGGTTTGAAGAGTACGATGATATCTTCAAAGTATCCTTCGAGCCGGATAGATACTCAGCCGTCAAGATCAAGTTCAAACCAGCAGAAGACATGAAGGAAATTACTTGTAGTATCTTCAGTACTGGTAAGATTATCATAACAGGGGCGGAGACTCTCAAAGAAATTGCATTCGCATATAACATCATCAACCAGCACATCAATGAGAGACCTGACATTAGAGTGTCGAGAACTGTGGAGACTGATGTCTTTGACATATTTTTAGGATACAGGTGTGAGCCAATGATTGAAACACTCAAAGCAAAAGGATTTCAATCTTGGATGCAGACGATCACCAATAGACAAATTAATTTCTGATGTAATAATAACAAAATGTCTCAACGACTTGGTATGGCCGATGGTAGGTGTTTCACCATACAGTCTTCTGCCCAACTTTTCAACAACTACGTGATGAAGCAAAACAATATTACGTTCGAGGACAACTACTCGTACCGTAAATTACTTCAGACCCAGGGTCCCAGTATTCTCTCCAAGGTACAGGAGGAGCAGGGTAAAGCGAACTGTAACAACTGTGACAAACCTCTTCTCAAGATTCCCGATATTTACTAACTGAGCTAAATCACGAAAAAAACTTTAACCCCATACTCTAGAATGTCAACATGTGCCATATGTCTCAGTGAAGTCAAATCGACGAGGACAAACCCTCCGATTCGATGTGGACATGTGTTTCATTCCAACTGTCTAGAGAAATGGAAAGACCAAGGTAAGAATACATGCCCAACATGTAGAAAGGTTTTTGATGCTTCACAATTTAAAATTGTCGTCACGATTCAAAACAATTACACAGCGACGGGGAACTCTGTGTCCTTGAATGAAGAATCGATATTCGATGTATTAGATCTCTTTGATATCAACTTCGATGTCGAAAATCAACCAGATTTAGACAGTATTCTTGATGACCTTGGGATGAGTCTTACCGACTTTGATTCCTCGATTCTTGACACAGAATGAGCTGCAATACGTTTCATAATTCAATCCAGGATAGTTCCTTGAAGCCTTTCGAGGATCCGTAATAGCCTTACCTCTTGCATCAGTCAGAAGTGGACCAGTCGCCCACCCACGCTTGTGACTGAATACATTCGATTTGAAAATGATACGTTTACCAACATTGAATGGCCCAGCCCTCTTTACCCTAGATTCTGGAACTTTGAAAAACTTGACTACAGATGCCACAGTGTCCCCAGGTTTGATCTTGTATTCAACAACCCCATGCTGTTTGTAGAAGTGAAAATCTCCTTGACGGATATAGTTTGATGGACGCCCAGGAGAAACGAACATCATAACTTTATAGTATCCCTTTTTACATTTCTCATTAGCTCCTGCTTTGTAGACAATTTTGGGATTGTCTGAAACAACGCGCTTTGGGAGACTTGTACAGTGTGTGTATGAATGATTTCCATTCGAGAGTCCAGACCGATCACCGGGAATGGACTTTTGCCACCTATAGGCTTCATAATCACCAACGGCATAGGCATAACAGTTGTTATTTCCTATACCTTTCTGGGAACCCCACCTCCGATCGGTGTACTTACTCTCAGAACCACTCAGAGGGAGTACCTTCATTTATAATTGATACAGAAAAAAATCTCCACTTGTAATAAATGATTCAAGAAGTAACCAAGGCCAAAACTCGCTCCGAAGCACTCATGGAATTTCTGGTGTTCGTGCTGACCATTCTCATCAGCACATTCCTTCTCCGTGTCGTGTGGAACAGGTCTCTTGTGAAGCACATCTCCGTTCTCAAGCCCATCAACACTATGTTGGACGCTTTCGTCCTCGCCCTCTCTCTCCAGATTGTGCGTGGCATCTAATTTCATTATTGATAAGTTGATACAATCAACTCTTGAATAATAAATGTTTACATCTCGGTGTATCCGACAGACGTTTCACCATTGGGACCCTTGAGGGTGGGGAAAGCATCCATGCCATCACACCCACCCTCATCACAATTCACAAATGTATGGGGCTTTCCATTCTTCTTCATGTAGTCAAGTTGTTTGACTGTCCAACCACAACCCATAGTTCCGAAAACAGTCCATTTCTTACCCCCACCAGTGGAGGATTTCTTCTTGGTCTGAATAAGTATGACAATAGCGATTAGCGCGAGAATGATGAAAGCGATCATTATTTAATATAGGTTACTATTATTTTCTACGAATGATAGGCTTTCGTATTTTAGGTGTAGCTTTTAGCATAGCAGCTGCACGAGCGATTGCAGCTTTTTTATCGACTGGAGACTGAAACTTCTTTTTGGGAACCATTATGACCACAGGTTTTTGGGGTTTGATGACTGGAATCACGAGTGGTGCACTCTTCTCACCCGTGAAAAAAGACTTGGAAAGAACTTCCTCGAAGCTCAAATTCACCGTCTTGTTACCCCTCAGCCTATAGTTCTTTACAACATTCGAATTATTTACAAGATACTTGTCTGGTAAAAGAGACTGCACAAATGTTTTCACTATACGTTCCGTCGTGGTCCGTGGTTGTCGAACCATGGCGTGTATGGAATTTAAGAATGCGTGTAAATCGTAGTGTTTGTCAGATTTCCGGGAGATACCAATGTTCTTGTATTGATTGGTATTGATGAGGGGGTTCTTAATTCTTGGGAATACAGCAAACCCAAAATCAATTATGACAGCTTCAAAACCTGCATTCGAAATTGTGAATGTCTTGTTACTCAACTTGATTTTCATATCCTTTGTGGGCACTGGACGCACCAAAATATTTCCAATGTGGATATCGTGATGACGGAACCCTGGATACTTCTGTTGAATACGGTAGAGGTTATAGATTACCTGTGTCATGACTGATTTGATCGCACTGAGTGTAGGTTTGTTCCACATCCACTCACCCAACTCTTTACCATTCACGTACTCAGAGTAGAGAATATCCTTACCATCACACGATTTGTAGAGGTACATCTTGGGAACCCCAAAACCTTCCAACTTTTTCGCGATGGTAAATTCCATCTTTAGATTCATTTCATCGAAGATATTTTTGAAAATTTTCAACGGTACATTATTCGTCTTTTCACTCAGTGAAGGTAGTCTGACTTCTTTATAGACGATGTACTTTTCACACCCCTCATCTACACACCCACGATACACTTTACCGTACTTACCTTCACCAATTTTTACAGCTCCCTTGGTCATTGAACCATTTTCCCTTTTCAACCAGAGGTGTGACGCAGGAGCACACGCCTTCTTACCCCTAAGAAGTTTCTTCACCTGAGCGTTCATTATTATATTCGTAAGAAGATTGTTTCATCTTACCAATGAGGAATTTTAGGACGAGTCCATTAGGGCTCGGAACTTGGATTTATTTACTGGTCATCAACCTCGTCGACTTCATCTTCTTCGACCTCAACATCAACTTCCTCATCGGGAAGATTGAGACCCTGGAAAGCAAAGGAGGGAAGCTTCGCAGACTGCTCGAGAAGAACCTGTTGGAGACGGATTGTTACACCGAACTTGTTATCGATGAACCAGATCTGGTTGAGATCGACGATCGCCATACACTTCTGCCCCTTCTCAACAGTGTCGAGTAAGACCGACTGCTTAGTCATAGAATACGCCTCTGGTACGAAGGTGCCGTCAGGCTTGGTGAGGATCTTGAGCTTGATAGTAGAGGGGTACTGCTCCTTACCAGGGCGGATCATAGGCTTGTAGAGCGCCTCCTTGAGGACTGCTACATTGAACTCCTTACCGAGCCACTCTTTGGAGTTGGCAGCTACAGTGTTCACGATGATATCGTCAAGTTCCTTGAGCTTGTCGTGAACTTCCATAGCCTCAGCGTTGTCACTATCGAAAGATAGATCGAGAGAGTAGGAAGTGCGTCCAGTACCTTCATCAGTGAAGGCGCTCATACCGTAAGGAGAACGCATGAAAGGAAACTGGATGTAGAGTTTCTTGTTGTCGCCGGCGTTGAGGTAGACGGCTTTACCGCCATTTTTGTTTTTGCGAAGTTTCGAGAATTGCACAGAGGAGGCAGAGAATTCGGTAGATTGCTGAATAGAGAGCGACATTGTTGGTTGGTTATATTTATATTAGGTGGTTCGACTTTAAGTTATTTTTTTTTGTTGATATATATCAAAAGTAATCATGGGTCTATTTAAAGACTGTGGCTGTGGCTGCAATGGTAAGAAGCAGCAAGAAAAGTTAATCATTTCCATCATCTCGGGTCTCACATTTTTCGTCGTTGCGAACCCCGAGACTTTCCGCATCGTCAGGCGAATCTTGGGTTCTTGGATCTCCACCCCCACTGGGTGCCCCTCCACTCTGGGTCTCCTCGTACACACCCTCGTATTCATCCTCGTTGTTTGGGGTATGATGAACATCAAGAAGGAAGGTGGTGGTTGTGGCTGTGGTGGTAAAAAGAAGAAGAGTGGATGTGGATGTGGTACCAAGACTATTGTGGCTGCCCCCCCTAGCATGGCTGATGCACCCGATCCCAAACCCGATTTCGGTGAACCCCAAATCGAACTGACCAACAGTGGTCGTACCCTAGAGCCCATGGACGTGTCCTCGGATGGGGTCCTTTTCAATTAAATAACAGCATTTTCCAGTCAATTTTGTAAATTGATAGCAAAATGTTTAAAACTCCTCATCGAAACCGATTTCATCTGAGGTGTCATCCATCTTTCCGTAGTCACCCACCCGCTTCTCAAAGAAGTTTGTCTTCCCATCTAGGGAAATATTTTCCATGAAGTCGAAAGGATTTTTGGAGTTCCAAATTGGGGGTTGACCAATCTGTTTAAGTAAACGATCAGAAACGTACTCGATATATTCTGACATCTTTTCGGAGTTCATGCCAATCAGTTTGCATGGAAGCGCATCTAAAATGAAGTTCTTCTCAATTTCGACAGCCTCTTTGATGATTGTATGAAGTGTCTCCGTCGACGGTTTGTTACGGAGTTGTTTAAATAATTCGACAGCAAACTCTTGGTGAAGCCCTTCATCTCGAGAGATGAGCTCATTACTAAAACAGAGACCAGGCATGAGTCCTCTTTTCTTTAGCCAGTAAATGGCACAAAAACTTCCAGAAAAGAAGATGCCTTCGACACAAGCGAAAGCGAAGAGACGTTCAGCGAATGGGCGAGATGTGTCGAACCATTTCAGAGCCCAGTTGGCTTTTCTTTCGATACAGGGTACAGTTTGAATAGCCTCAAAGAGTTGTTTCTTTTCAGTAGGATCTTTGATATATTTATCGATAAGTTTGGAGTAGGTCTCACCGTGAACCATTTCATTGTGAGATTGATAGGCATAGAATGAGCGAGCTTCAGATATTTGCACCTCATCAGCAAAGTTGTTATTAATATTTTCAAAAACGATTCCATCGGACCCAGCAAAAAACGCCAGGATATACTTTATAAACTTCTGTTCATTATCATTGAGTGTTTTCCAGTCGTCCATATCCTTAGATATATCTACCTCTTCAGCAGTCCAATTGGACATTTGAGCCTTCTTATAGAGTTCCCAGAGATCTGGATACTTCAGGGGGAAGACAGTGAATCTGTTTAGGGTGGGGGCGAGAATTGGTTCGTATTCATCTTCCATGTAGTCTTGAAAATCAAAGTATGTTCCGATGTGACGTCCGTCGATAGATATTTGAGGGTAGGTTGTTATGTTGTCACCACATAACCGTTGGAGTTCTTCTTTGTCCACCATTACCTTTTCGTGGTCGAGACCCTCCGATTCACACAGGGTCTTCGCGTGGTCGCAATACTGACAGCCTTCCTTCGAATAAATAGTAACTTTCATCTGTGATATTATCCCTTATATTTTTTTGGTTGAAAACTCTAAGCATGATTGTGCCCTCTGAAATAAATCAAAATGATATAGTCAAAGTACTAGTTAACGAAGATGGTGTAGAAGACGAAATGTACGGGATTGTTGGTATGAACACTGGCAATACTCTCGGCCTGAGATATCTCAACCCCACTGAACTTTTTTATAAGAATGCTTGTGTATACGAACTGGAAACCGAGACTCTTTCTCCCGCACCTTATGAAAGTTTGATGGAACACTACCCAAGTGGAACAACATTCTCTGATCTTGAAATGAAATCCCTCGGTATGAACAGATTTGCAATGTACAGTGAAATCGATGTCGAAGACAGTGACAGTGACTTATATGATGAGGGTGCTGAAGACGAATCCGACCTCGAAGGCTTTGTCGTCTCTGATAGTGAAGTCGTAGGTCAAGATATTGGCTTACCCCCTGGTCATAAAGCGATTGATAAAGAATGGAATGAATGGGAACCCACCACTTCTGGTGGAAAGAGTTTCAAGGAAACTATCGATCTCATCGAAACTCGTGTCAGACGCCTAAGTCAGTGATGCGTTTTTTGAAAGTCTAAAAAAGGTTGCTACATTCAAAAACAATGCTAGCAACTATATGGTCCGAACTGGACGCCCTATTACCAAAGAAACCCGATGAAAAGCCAGTGAATACTCATTTATGTAAAAAATGCTCAAGTGTAAAAGTTATCACCAGAGAAGGATTACCAACATGTTCAGAATGTGGACTCGTTGATTCCTATTTTGTGGATGATACCGCAGAATGGACCAGTGGTGTGACCGATGACGGAAAAGTGAATGACCCGTCGAGATGTGGCAACCCAAATGCAAACCCAGAACTCTTTTCACAGAACTGGGGCAAAGGAACTGTCATCGCGACACAACGTGGATCTACGTACGAAAACAAGAGGATGGCGAAGATTAACTTTCATATGTCTATGAATCATAAGGATCGATCTCTTTTCCATGCGTACAAAGACATCGATGAAGCGTGTCACACTTTACCAGATTCGGTACTCAAAGATGCAAAGATGATGTACAGGAAATTCAATGGTGAAAAATTGACCCGTGGTGCAGTGCGTCTAGGTATCAAGGCGAATTGTGTACTTTACGCATGTCGTCTTGCCCAAATTCCTCGAACAACTAAAGAAATTGCGGATATGTTTGGTATTCAATCCAAAGATGTAAGTCGAACAACCCAAATATTCAAAGACAATATTCTCGGTGCGACCAAAAAGAACTATGTGACGAAAGCGTTTGATGTGATGCAACGACTTCTAAATTCTTTCAGTGTCACACGAGAAGAACGCCTCGGATGTAACAAAATGTGTAATGCCACAGAGGACTGTGTAGATCTTATGAGTAAGACTCCAAACAGTGTGGCTTCTGCGATTATTTACATCGTACTAGGAGATAAAGTGACGAAAAATGAAATGTGTGAGAAATGTTCAGTGTCCATTCCGACACTGAATAAGATTGAGGTGATTATAAAAAAATACTTAGAGGCTACGTGTGAAAAATAGTATATGAAGAAGTTGTTTCTTTCAACACCCTGTTATGGTGGATTATGCTTGGAAAAGTATATGACTAGTATTATTAGACTTCAACTACTTTTAATAAAAGAAGGAATTCAACTCTATCTCGACACGACTGAAAATGAATCTCTCGTACACCGTGCTCGTAATGTAGCTGTAGGACGTTTTATGCAAAAGACTGATTGTGAACTCTTCATGTTTATTGATGCAGATGTTCATTTCGACCCCGAAGCGGTCGTGCGTCTCGTTAATTCTGGACACGATGTTTCCGTCGCGTGTTACCCAAAGAAGGTTGTCATGTGGGATCAAGCTGCAAATGCTGTAAAGAGGGGTGACGACCGTGATATGTCCATGCTTTCCTCAAGTCTCGTGATCAACTTTGGTGCAAACAACCGCCCTATTGAGAATGGATTCATCGAAATTCTCGACGGACCCACAGGATTTATGGTTATCAAGAGGTCGGTATTCAAAACCCTAGAGGAAAAGTTTCCAGACCTGTGGTGTAAGAATGATCACCAAAACCGAGACTTTGATGATTATCATGCCTGCTTTGATTGTATGATTGATCCAACGAATCGTAGATACCTTTCTGAGGATTACGCATTTTGTCGCCGTTGGCAACAAACCGATGGGAAAATTTATGCCGATGTGAATACCACACTTGGGCATGTCGGAAACTTACCCTTTTCTGGATGTCTCAATGATAGGCTTAAGGCTTAGAGTATAGACTGAGCTATGAAGCTTGTGACAATCATAGTCACTCGATCTAAATCCTGTCATGTGAAAACACTTCATACCGTTTTACGTATGACTATGAAATGTCTCGAAAGAAAAGTGGATAATAAAATTGAGTATGTCAATGATGACACATTGGATAAGATTGAAAAAATTCAAAGTTATATGAAATCTCACGATCGTATCATCTTCATCGATTTTGGTATTAATATGGATGATGAATCGATGAATCAATTTTTTGAACCACACGATGGTGTAGGGTGCCTAGTGTTTCCAGGTGTAAAGGATGGTATTGATTGGGATCTTTTTAAAAAGAAGGTTCGAGAAAATTCCACCGAACCAGTTGGACAGATGGGGCTTCACTTTGACACGGTTGTAGGTAGTGCAATTTCTAAAGATATTCGTAAAGTTGATTCAACCACAGCGAAAGCGTGGATGATGAACACAAATAATGTTTTGAAAAATATCAAAGATAAGAAGACTGGAAACTGGAAACTGGCTCCAGATATGTTTCAGAAACTTTTACAACAAGGTGTTAAAGTTTATGCATTTACGGCAGCTAAGTTGACAATGACTTATACGCATGAATGTATCAGTAATATTCTCAACGCCGCAGGTGTCAAAGTAAATTAAAGTTTAAGGTTGAACATAAAACATGTCCACCCCACTTCACAAATATGTCATAGACTTTATACATGCTCGATGGGGAAGTAAAGAGTACTTTCCTGGACCACAGCCAATCTCGATCGAACATAGACATTTCCCTATACTCAAAGGGGGTGATTATGTAGTCTGTGAAAAGACGGATGGAGAACGACACATGATGGTTGCGCTCACGTATGAAGGAAAACGAAAATGTCTATTTGTCAATCGGGCTTTTAATATGTTTGAAGTTCCTATCAATTTGAAGAAGAATGTATATGATGGAACGATTCTTGATGGTGAACTTTATGAAGGGACGCTGATGGTCTATGATGCTGTCCTTGTGGCGGGACAATCTGTGTGGAACAAGAATCTCACAGAACGCCTTGATGCCGCGAGGGGTTTGATGAAGTCTGTGATCTATATGAAATCAGACCAATATCGTCTCAAGTGCAAGACGTTTCATCATATGAGAGATTTTGAGACGTTCATGGATGTGTATCTCCCAACAGTTGATCAGAAGATTGACGGTCTCGTGTTCACCCCTATCAATGATCCGATACGTATTGGAACACATGAGACAATGTTCAAATGGAAGCCACAAGAGAAGAATACAGTGGACTTTCTCATGAAGAGAGAACCTTCGAGAGAAACACCAGGGTTTAAACCAGGTATACCATCATGGCGTCTGTATGTACAGGAAAAGGGGAAGTTTTATTTTGAGAGTGAGATTCCTCACAATCGTATGGAAGATGAACCCTGGTTCGAAGATGGTGCCATAGTTGAATGTAAATATGTAACTTGGGAAGAGCCGATGTGGTGGAAACCCCTAAAGAGGAGGACGGATAAGACACACCCCAATAACCGCCGAACATTTTACCGAACCATCGTGAACATCAAAGAGAATATTAAGATGAAGGAGTTTTTAGATTGTAGACCATGAAATAGTGACCAGCCTCGTCAGGAAGTGGGTGTTCTCGAACACTGTCATCATCCGCCAAAAACCATTTGTTTCTACGCTTTATCATCCCCACATAGTGACCATCATTTTGATTACCGACATGTACAGCACTCGCGATGAGATTGTATTCATACTTGTCGATGATGATATTTTCTATGATTTGAACATGACTCTTGCGATCGAATGAAACCATGAGAACTTGTGGCAACTTTGAAAAGAGCATACGAGTTGTCGCGACATTGTGCACATTACCTTGGGTATCTTCAAAGTTTTCGAGTACATTCCAATTTGTACTTTTTTTGAGCATTTCACTCATATCCTTTCCCTCAGATGTTATCAAATGAACGCTAAAGTCCTCTTCATTTGATGATTTTCCACCCGGCCAAACCGTTTCTTGAACCTTTTTACCATAGAACCAATGCTTGATTTCAGGTCTCGAAGTCTCGAGGATATCGATTATACACAATATAGTCTCTTGTACATCATGCTGTTCGTTCGATCTAAACCGAGGAAACCTTATTCTAAATTCTAAAAGAAGTGAATGTACGTCAACGTTGTCCTGACCTTTAGTCCAGAACGTCTTCACGAATGTCCCATATGTTTGGGTGAATGCACAATCACCTTTATATGGTTCCTTAATGAAGTAGTTTGTCAAAGCGGGGATGTGCAATAGACATTGAAGGGCTGTGTTGAAATAACAAGTATTTCCACGATTTTCGAGACCCTTCATTGAATTTTATGTATAAAAAAGGCTTAAGAGAAAGACGCATTTGTAAAAAGTTAAGAAAAATGAATCTCACCGAAAGAGTACTCCCGATTTTCGAAGCCCACAAGGGTGAAGGTGACATCGAGGTTGAAATACGTCTCGGAAAACATAATGGATCCTTCTTTGATACGAATGTTGGTAAAGATACTTGGAAACGAGTGCTCCAGGGTCTCAAGAAGTATGATGGATGGGAAAGTGTGAAGATGACGACAGCTGATGTATACTACAACGATGCGAACAATGTTCGTATCACCTGCGACGAAGAGTCTGGGGAACAGACCATGATCCAAAAAATCAGTGTGATCAAGGAAGACTTCAAAAGGGACCCCCTCGATATGCGTTTCTGTGTCGCTCGTGAGATCCCCACCTCTGGGGAGTATGAGATGGATCGTAAGCGGAGCAAGACTCGTCACTCCTTCGTGCGTAAAAACCTGAGTATCGACATGACTATCTCTTCGGGTGACAATGCTGACATGGACTCTGAGGAGGAGGCGAGTTATCAGATTGAGTTGGAGATTGTCAAGCCCTCAGATGTTGATTCGATTTACAAGTTCCAAAATATTCTTCAGAAGATTGATGACCTCTGTAAACTAATTTCTCCGTAAATATAAATGATCTACATTATCCTTGCGATCATACTCCTAGCGTTGATGTACGAGAAGCGTTCAAAGTCTGAGGAAGTTGAGGGTTCCAAAAACTTCTATGTGAGTGAGGGTGCGTCAAAGAAGATGTATCTTCAAATGCACAAGGATGGGCTAGGGCGCGACGCGCTAAAGATGTTTGTTCAACTCGAGGATCAATTTCTCGGAATTGAGCGAACATCTGTGTGTACAGGTATGCCTTACATAGTTCAAGCTATTCTTATTTCTAATAAAATTAAAGAAACATTCCCCAAATATGATTTCTCGTATCACACTATTCATCTCAAACAAATTGCTGAACCAAACAAAATCGTGAATCGCACAATCAAGTGCTAATCGAGTTCAACATATTGAAGAGTTGCCATAGGAGCATTTTGTGCTTGGGACTCTCCATTTCAGTATACCTACCAATAACATGCATGATGAGATTGTTATCATCTTCTTCATTTTCATCACGTTTTAGGTTATTCTTGTGTATGTAGTCAGCAGCTACATAAATCATGGCATCTAGGAACTCTTCGCGTGCCATATGGAGCCAGGAGTTCACCGGTGTGTCATCATCGACCCGAACCCCGTGATTATACTTGGTTAACCCGAACTCTAACCGCTCGGTTAATTCCTTTAGGACGCCCATTTGAATTAGCATTCGCTCGAAACTTTAACCAATACTTCCTATATTCAACCATTCTACTATTAGAGGGGGCTGTCTTCCTACTCAAGATATAGTTGGCAGCCGCACGACGATAGTTGTTCCTAAGGTTGAGTGCGATACCATTGACACTCACAATGTTCATTAGGTATTTCACTTCAAGTTCTCTCCTTCTCTCCATCTTCCAACGGCTGACGACATTCTTCTTTACCAAGTCTATATCCTTTTTGAAAGCGATACCAGTTTTGTTCTTCTTATTGATTATGTTAAGCGCTGTCTTCATATTGCGTACATCCTGGTTGAGATTGGGTTTATATTTCTTCATCCAAGTCTCACCATAGAGTTTGGTGATATCTTTGCGAATCGAGTTCTCGTCGAGACCCCTCTTTTTCATGACTTCACTCTTCTTCACATCGAGTTTCGCATTGGCAACTGTACGTTGTACTTGTCTTTTGCTAGGTTTAGGTGGGGGTGGAGGGGGTTTGGGTTTGGGTTTGGATAGATCATTTCGTACAGCTTGAATTTTCTTACACAAGGTCTTCTTAGTTTCTTTCTCACCAGGTTTGATCTTAAGAATCCCAGCGATACGAACAAGTTCATCCTTTTTCATGTCTGTACATATCTTGCGACCAACTCTGAATGCATTACCATTACCATTGAGTCTGACATTTTCATTCTTTTGAGTATTTTTGAAAGTCACATTCTTTTTATTGGAAAGCTTTTTGATTCTATTGCGAATCTCATCTTTGGTTGCGAGCCTAGAACCATTAATGTTTTTTATCCTAAAGTTGACAACACCCTTGCGCCTAGCAAGTGCTACGAGTTCAGTTTTTGACATGCGTTGATTCTCATCCGAGTTTCTTTTGGTGTATTTTCTCTTTGGTGAAACAGATTTCTTCTTTGGCTTCGACATAGACTTACCAGCTTTTACACCTTTATCAAAAAACCCAGTAACAGTAACCTGACCATCTTCATACAATTTTCCAATTAAATCTTTCGCGGTGTCGTACCCTTTGAGCATACTACCAGGGGTTTTCGCACCTACAACCTGAATGTTACCACTTTTCGAAAAAATCAAAGTCGCCCCTTCAATGGGTATATAAAGGAAGGGTGTCAGTTCTTCAATGATCGACATGTTTGTGATACCGTACATTCTCTGCCGACTCGCGATCATAGGTAAACTGTTAAAAAGACCATTGATTCTAAACTTCCCACTCAAATTGTTATAGGTAAAAGGGTTATATAAGAACTGTTGGCGCTCTGTATAAGTATTAACGATAAAACGACGAAGAAGTTCGGGTTGATTCATGATATTCGTTCCGATAAATCCACCAGAGAATCGAATCTTACCATTTCGGTAAATATTTACAGTACCCCCCTTACTTTCGGTGTCATTGGAAAGTGTGATCATGAACTGTACACTAGCGAAGTTTTTATTAAGAGAACCCTTAGGGCCAGCGTTTCGAGTATGAGAGAAACCCGTCTGAAACTGGCCATAAATACCTTTTATCTCGCGTGTCTCTACATAAAGACCCTCACCGATAGGTGTTTTTGGCAGCGGCGACTTCTTTACCAGCATTTTTTTAAGATCGATGACGGTATCTTTTTGTGCAAACCCAGAATCAACATTAGCGTTGAACATACCTGGGTTGAATTTACTGAATTGTAGAGGGGTTACTACTGGTACATCAAACTCTTGAACCAAGTTTTCGATCATTTTTTCATCATTTGCAGAGAGTTGCACATCATTAAATTCATTTTCTAATGGAGAATCCTCAAATTGTTTAAACGCACCAGCATATGATCGATCATTAACCAAGTTCCTCTGAAGACGTTGAGGAACCTGAACCTGACGAGGCATGGGGCGCATTTGGCGTGGTGGAGTACGAAATCCCGCAGCACGTTCACGCTCTTTACGAAGCATGGTTTCTTCGAGTTCTCTCGCAAACTCATCGTTTGAGTTTGAGTTTGAGTTGGAGTTTTGTGACTGAACCTGAACGCCAGATTGCCTGACAAATTCTTTGACACTCTGGCTCATATTACTATTGGTCACGATTTTTTTAATAGTCCTTGGAAAAGGTGGCATTATCCATCACTACATCGACACCATAAATGACAGGTTGGTTGGGGTAATAATCTCCATTGTATGTTACTTCAGCATTCCTAACTTCGAGTTCTCTTGAACTGAACGGTCCCACATAGAAATCGGGATTGAACTTTTGCTTCCCAAGGTTGTTGGCTTGACAATGTTGATTGAAAACCTGTACGAAGATCTTCTGGGGTACGAAGCAGTCCTTGCCATACTTGATGTTTGTCGACTCTAGGAAGTTGTGGAGTGTATTCGCCACCATTGCCACCTGCTTCTGGATGATCTTGAAATACGGTGGAACGGCATTCCAGATGTCTCTGTTGCGGTACTTGTTTGCGTAATCTAGGTAACCTCTTACACATTTTAGAAGGATGATTGGAAGTTCAGTCTCAAGCTTCTTATCGAGATGTGGGTCTGCTTCACGCACCTGCTTCGTAAAGTTCCATGCGAGGATACGACGTAGTACAGAACCCGAGTTATCTTTCCAGTTCGGGATTTCATTACCCGCAAGAACACCAGGAACCGTCCACACCATTGAAGTAGCAGTCTTGTTCTTCACTGCAACCGAAACGCTTTCACCTGATACAATCGATTGGAACTCCGCCTGTTCGAGTGCTAGGTCAGCCTTAATCTCAGGGGCGACGAACATGAAGGAATCCTTGATCGCAGAAAGACCGAACTTTCTTTCAATATTGTTCGCAAGGGTTCCGACATCTTCCTTTTCATAAAACCTCTCAAACACCTTCGTCAGGAGAGTGGACTTACCTGAACCAGCAATACCTTTGAAGAATGGAATCACCTGCCAGCTATCGAGCTCACCGACATCGTAACAGAGGCGGCCTCCCATCGCATAGGCCCAGTGACACACTTCTGGTTCGAATTGTTGATACTTCAGGATAGAGTCGAAAAATGGGGTGGGAATGTCTTGCCAGTTCTCAATATGAGAAAAATCATCAAACTGCTGATCGAAATACTTACAGGCGACAATCGTCGGGTCTAGACAAGCAAACTCCTTACTTTCGTATGGGTAGAAACGACAGTCATGCACTCCACGATCAGGTAACCACTCTTTACCGACAAATACTCCATTTTTAAACGCCCACACATGACGCCTCTTTACGATCTCTGGAAATTGTGGATCGATACAAGTTGAAATATTGTCAACCACTTCACGGAACACAGAGCCACGACTCGTAAAGTTCTTCCAGTTATCGAAGTTGTCATCCTTCTGTGCGATAGTGTACACGAACTGTTTGATGTCAAACCTGGGAACCCATGCACGAGTACCACGACGATCGAACGTTTTGATTTCTTCACAGCACTGTCCCTTGTATCGACGATATCCACAATTGTAAAGTTCATCAAGGGTGTACAATAGGCACTTTTGATAGGGTGTACAATCATCGATGGCATCTTCATCCATCGTAGATGGGTCAGAGATGGAACTCGCCTCTGGTTTAGCTGTGGGGTTGACAACACGTTCATACGAAATGTAGTGTCTACGGATGTTATCGTATCCATCGGTCAATTGCTTCAATACATTATTAATACGTTTGATGGGGGTAGTGCCTTCATCCGAAATTTCTTTTTCAATTTTAAGTTCTGATACATGATTTTTTAGTTCGACAAGAAAACGACGTTGGTTATCACGAAGACGCTTAATAGATAATATGTCGATCCTGTCAACCCTGGGGTTATTGTTTTCATCCCAGTTAGAGTGATGCATATACTGACGATATCCAATTTCACGAGCATTCCTAAAATCTTCTGTCCTGAGATCCCAATGTAATTCAAATTGTGTGATCGTATCAATCAACTGTTCACCATTCATCGACTGGATTTGCTGCTTCTGCAACTCCGCGAGTGCTTCAAACCTATTGGGTTCCTTATCGATGAAGTGGGTACCTTCCATTTAACTAATTACAATTTTTTCCTCTAAGCAGATTTCAACTCACTCAAAATCTTTATAAGTATTTTGTTTTGGGTTTGCATTTGTTGACCAATCGTTACTAAGGCTGAACACACCGTGTCACCGTCTGGGGTCGCCATCAGGGATGTCATGAGCCCGGCAATATCCAAACCCTCATCTTCCTCATCTTCGATATCAAAGTCTTCGAGTTCATCATCGGTGACAATCTCACCCTCTTCAATCTCATCCTCTGTCATGTCATCCTCGGTGACTTCTTCAATTTCATCTTCGGGGATTTCTTCAGGCTGTTTCGACATTTGATGTAGACTGAGAAAAATCAGTATCGATAAATGCGCGTTTGGTCAGAATTATTTTCTCTGCCTATAGTACAACAACTCTCAAAATGGCCGGTGGTCTCATGCAACTCGTAGCTTACGGTGCCCAGGATGTCTACCTTACCGGTAACCCCGAGGTGACCTTCTTCCAGGCCAAATACAAGCGCCACACTAACTTCGCGATGGAGAACATCGAGCAGACCGTCAACGGTACTGCCGCCAACTCCGGTCGCGTGTCCGTCACCATCGCCCGTAACGGTGACCTTGTCGGTGACATGTACCTCGAACTCGAGTCCGATGTCGACACCTCCGCCCTGGCGTGCTGGGTCGCCGAGCGTGCCGTTAACAACGTCGAGCTTTCCATCGGTGGTCAGCGCATCGACAAGCACTACCAGAAGTGGTGGCGTTTGTACTCCGAGCTTTACTTGGATGAGTCCAAGAAGGCCACTTACGGTAAGATGACCACTGCCATCAACGGCAAGACTGTCTACCTGCCCCTCTTCTTCTTCTTCAACAGGAACCCCGGTTTGTACTTGCCCCTGATCGCCCTTCAGTACCACGAAGTGCGCATCGACATCGACCTGGCGTCGGACTTCTCCACCTACTGCAACACCTCTGTGTTCAAGGTGTGGGCCAACTACATCTACCTGGACACCGAAGAGCGTCGCCGCTTCGCCCAGAAGGGTCACGAATACCTGATCGAGCAGGTGCAGCACACTGGTACTGACACCGTCGACACTGGTTCCACCAAGCAGGTTCGGTTGTCCTACAACCACCCCGTCAAGGAGCTTGTGTGGTGCTTCTCCAACACCGTCGCGACGTCTTCCCTGTGGAACTTCACCACTGACACCAACAACATCATCCTTGAGTCCAACGTGTCCGGCATCGAGTCCAACTGCCTCGTGCCCACCTCCCTCTACGGTGCTCCCATGCTTCACGTCGGCCAGGCCGGTTCCTCCGCGGAGTTCACTGAAGAAGCCGTTGGTCCCCTCAACACCTTCAAGCTCATCCTCAACGGCCAAGACCGTTTCAAGGAACAGAAGGGCAAGTACTTCAACCAGGTCCAAGCCTTCAACCACCACACTGGCTCGCCCTACCCTGGTGTCTACTCGTACTCTTTCGCGATCAAGCCCGAAGAGCACCAGCCCACTGGTACCTGCAACTTCTCGCGCATCGATAACGCGCAGGTTGCGGTCACTGCCAACACCCTCAACGGTGCGACTTCCATGCACATGTTCGCCACTAACTACAACGTCCTCCGCATCCAGAGCGGCATGGGTGGATTGGCTTTCTCAAACTGATCTCATTATGGTCTAAAATACCATCATATCATACTCATAAAAATTAAGATACTCAACTATCTTAATTTTTACAATGATAGGGGCGGAAAAGCTATGTGTT
>Ga0222670_1000222_pt1 | contig 26733 bp, 34 predicted proteins | sample AntAcemetagen732_FD_181148 | JGI IMG/M metagenome (GOLD analysis project Ga0222670, IMG submission 181148) | Saline water microbial communities from Ace Lake, Antarctica - #732 | ecosystem: Environmental > Aquatic > Non-marine Saline and Alkaline > Saline | place: Antarctica: Ace Lake... | reverse complement strand
TTTTTGAAAAAAATTTTATAAAAAGTGGAAAAAAAGTAAAAATTAATAAGTCTACTTTAGGTATAGAACTTGAAGTTTGTTACCTAATTAAGAAAAACTTTTTCTCATCCAAAGGATCAATTACTATGAGAAATGTGACAAAGCATATTTCACATATGGCTCCTTGCATTGAGGTTATTGGTTATAGACAAAAGAAAAAAGGCATAACTAGTTTTGGTGACTTGTGTAGTGACTTTGGAGCTAACGTAAAATTTTTAATCGGACAAAAGAAAAAATACAAAAGAATTAATATTGGAAATTTAAAGACAAATATTGCTAATAAAAAAATTGGACAAAGTGTTAATGGAAATACAAATACTGTTTATATAAATCCACTTAATTCACTTAGATTTGTTTTGAATGAATTGAAAAAAGATAAAGTGAATCTTGATAAAGATTTTTATGTATTCACTGGATCAACTGTAGGTGTAGTACCAATTTTAGGTAAAGGCCTTTATACTGGAAAAGTAGCTCAGCTTGGTTCAGCTAAAGCAATTATTCACTAAATTTTAGAATATCATTTAACAAAAGCCTTAATAATTAACAATAATTTGGGTTTGTTTTTATATGAACAAATAAAAATTTAAGCTTGCTTGTGCTTAATATTTTTAAAAGTTATAGTTTTAATTATGGCATTGCACTTTAGCAAACAAGAATTTGAAAAAAGAAAACTAGCAATATTAAATTCTATGAAAGAGCAAAACCTAGATGCTCTTTTAATGTTCAGACAAGAGTCTATGTTTTGGCTTACAGGATATGACACCTTTGGTTATGTTTTTTTTCAAACTTTAATACTAGACCAAAAAGGAAACATTATTCTTTTAACAAGGGCTCCAGATTTAAGACAAGCACAAAACACCTCTAACATTGAAGATATAAGAATTTGGCTAGATAAAGACCAATCTAACCCTACAGATGATCTTAAAATCATCTTAAATGAACTAAATTTAAAAGATAAAAAGATTGGAATTGAATATGAAGCTTACGGTATGACAGGTCGTAATGCTTTAAGACTCAATAAATCACTAGAAAGTTATTGTGAAGTAGAAGATCAATCTGAATTAATTACTAAACATAGGGTTATTAAATCACAAGAGGAGATTGTTTATGTAAAAAAAGCTGCAGAACTTGCCGATCTAGGTCTTGATGAAGCGTGGAAATATGCAAAAGCTGGCGCTAGAGAGGCAAAAATTTTGGCTGAAATGCAAAGAGTTGTTTTAGAAGGTGGTGGTGATTATCCAGCAAATGAATATATAATTGGATCAGGACACAACGCATTGTTATGCAGATATCAATCTGAGAAAAGAATTTTGTCAGATACAGATCAATTAACTATTGAATGGGCCGGTACATATAAACATTATCACTCCGCAATGTTTAGAACTATCCCTATTGGTAAAGCTGATCCAAAACATATTAAGATGCATGAGGCCTGCGTTGAAGCTTTAAATAATTGTGCAAAGACTTTGATACCAGGAAAAACTGCTGGAGATGTATTTGATATACACGCTAAAACTTTTGATGACCTTGGATACAATAAAGCAAGAATGAATGCTTGTGGTTATTCATTAGGTTCAACCTTCTCTCCCAACTGGATGGACTGGCCAATGCTATACACAGGTAATCCTTATGTAATAACTCCTGGTAATGTCTTCTTTATGCATATGATCCTAATGGATTCAGATAGCAAACTAGCGATGAATTTAGGTGAAACCTATTTAGTGACCGAGAATGGTAACGAGAGATTAGGTAAACAAAAACTGGATTTAGTAGTCTTATAGGGCATAATCCTCATGTTTGCCTCATGTTTGAAATAATAAACTTAATTACAACTACTACTATAATCATAGGGGTCCTGGTGGAAACCAAACGTAGTTTTAACTTTTAAATAACGACTTCCCCTTACAGTATTAGGTTCTTACATATCTGACTATACTATCTAACGTTTAGCTTCTTAAAGACCACTTTTTTCATTTTAAAAGTTTAAGTACCTAACCTCTAAAAAATTATAAAAATTTCAAATCAAATGGGTTGTTGGGATTTTCTAGGAAAGTACTTGAGGAGATAAAGATTATATTGGATATATAATGAATAAGTATCTCCCCAAGAATATTACTTAATGATGTTCCTATTATATAGATTTAATTATTTTTTTACAAAGACTTATCGCCCTTTAGCTTATGTTACTTCCCATTAGTAAGGTCCTTTGTCATCTGAAAATTTTCCATAATTAGTAGCAGTGTATTTGTGATCGTTGGTGTTAACAAACCCACCATACTTTGGGTGATACATAGTGTTATGACTTCTAGTGTTTCTCAAAGTGTTATCTCTATGTGTTGCCTCCTGTTCGTGAAGCTGTCTTCTTCGTTCTTGTTTAGCTTTGTTTTCTAATTCAGGTATCATGGCCAACTCTTCAGGTGATAGTTTGCCCCTTAATGCAATCATCTTCTTCATGTGGTTATGATTAGCAAAAGCCTGATTAGGATATCTTCCTTTTCTCACTGCTTCTTCATGATTGCCCCTATTAATTTTTCTTTTTACTGGGTACACTTTGACTGGGTACACAACCCCTATTTCACGCACAGCCTCTCGGCTCTTAAAAAGATACTGATTGTTTTTGAAAATGTAGAGGTCTTTGTATTTTCCTCTTTTCATATTTTTCTTTACGCAATCTGTTGTCTTTCCTATCTCTTTAGCGAATTCACCTCTAGTTAGTGTGTATAAATGGTCGTCTGTTTTAATCATATTCAAAGTAATTTAGTTAAGTTTTTAACCCTGTTTGTACCTAGGTTTCCCCTAGTGATTACACGCATAATAAACTTACCTACCCTCACCTTCAAGTTCTTAAAGTCCTTTAAGTTTACTTTGTGTGTACACATATATAATTTAATCTTGAAGTATAGTTAGGGTCGGTAGGGTCGGTATTAATCTTTAATTAATTCAAGGAAGTGATCAAAATCTATTACCACTAATGGGTCTCTTGTATTCATCTTCATCACAACAACTGGCTCTGATTTACGACAATTCTTTGAGGCCTGTTTATAGAAGTCATAGATGGTCTTCATCTTCTCCTGGTTTTTAATCTCCCACTGATAAGGACAAAGTTTACGAGCAACCTTGGACAGTATAATATCTGGTCCTGGTGCATAATTTTCTACACACTGAACATCTTTAGGTTTTAAGTGTGGGAATGTCTTTAATATCCTATCCCTAACATAGTTTTGAAGCCTTCTTCCCTTGGCTTTCCTGGACTTTTGTTTCATGAATTGCCTCCGTTCTTCCTGGCTCTCCTGATAGTCTCAAAGTCTTCTTCAGGGTCTTCTCCAGGTGACACTTCAAGGAATTCTTCATATGCGTCTAGCTCTTTAAGTTTATTGTTAACCATAGAGATATCACCTGAAGACATATTCCATATTGGTCCATATGTTGCTTCATCAGTAGGCAACCAATAATCATTACATATAGATGTCATTGACTTATCACAGAAAAAGTCCTGATTTCTTAAAAGCCACATAGTAGGTTTTCTTGAAGTTTTCTTATGCTTAACCTCACCTACTCTTTCACAACCAAGTTTAGTTAATACATCAGCAAGGTCATTTATTCTTCCAGGAATTTTCTTATTAATTTTCAACCAATCAAATGCGTCTTGGATAGATATTACTGTTTGATGAAATGGTGTGGCCCTTTCATTAAATAAAGGTTTAATATCTTTTAACATAGGATGACCACCTTCTTCACTCATAGTCTCCAGGAATTTAGTTTTTAAAGATATAGATTTAGGATTAAAGTTATTACTTATTTCTCTATTAGTTAAAAACCACTTAACAGCATTAGAAACACCCTCAATAAGTTTACCCTCTGGTGTCCAAAAGAATTTAAAAAAATCATCACCTCCCATTTGGTCCCTAGTTTTAGCTATATCAATCATAGTGTATCTGGCTTCATTAACATCAACTGCCAGTGCGTCTTTGTGATTTGTAAAAAGCATGAAGCAACAAGTTGAATAGATGTCTTTCCAATTATGAAACAAGGGTCTTATTCTATGATCTTCATTTGTCATCATAGGTTTCATATTATTTAAAGTAGAAACTTTCTTTTTGTAATCACCATCAAGTTTTATCTCATCAATTAATACTAATTGGTGTTCAAGAAATCCCTTGGCCTTATCAATGGCTTCAATAGGATTTATGACAAGGCAATTATCTTTACTCAAAGCCTGTTGTACTATTGAGAAGAATGTATTTTTTCCAACTTGGAATTCTTTTGAATGAAATAAAATAGCTGATCTAACCTTATTTCCAGGCTCTTGGAACGGCATTGAAAGATGGTCTAAAACATACTCATAAAGATCAATGTCTTCACCTTTACTGTCTCTACCAGTCTTTTCTTTTTCAGTAAGTCTTCTTATTAACTCTTTGAAGTTTTCTATGTGTTGTTTTACTTGAGGTGCATCTGGTGGTGTAGCAACAAGCTCAACATTAGGTCTATAAGTATTTAATTGAAGTAATCCCTTTTCGTCTTTTACTATTGGGTCATCAATAGACTTAAATAAGTCAGGTCTATAAACACTTTGCTCTACTAATTGTGCACCTTCAAAGGCTACAAAGTTTTTAATAACAAGATTTATTTTACCATCAAATAAATGTCCATAAGTGACCTGGACTGCTTTTTGAGTGTACTCTTTACCAGTTGTCTTGTCGTACCAAAGGTCATCATTCTTTATATAGATAATGTTCTTTAAGAATTCCTTAACCTTCTCCTCTTGTTCAGGGTCAACAAAGCCATCTAATACACCAACACCTTTAAGGTCCTTTTGCCAATAACCATTAATTTCTTTTAGATAAGTTTCATAATGGTCTTTAAGGTATTCTTTAGAGTATTCACCTTGATAATCTTTTCTATCATGTGAATTAATCTCTTTAGTTAATGAAGGTTCTTCTAACTTATCTGTAAATTGGTTGTTAACTTCTCTTGGTGTTAAATCTAAATCGTTATGTTCAATAACCATCCTTGCTATAAGTAAAAATTTCTCTCTTCCACCTTGACCTGATTGTGCACCAACCATTGATCTAATTATAGGATGATGTCTCCACTGTATAGCAAACTCAATTTGTGATTTTGTTAAAGGTTGACCTGATGGTGAATAACCACAAAGATTTTTATTCTTTAATTTATTATTTGGACAATAAGGTTGAAACATCCAATACCCAGGTTTACCTTCTGCAATATTATAGGCTCTTGGTAAACTGTGTGAATGATCTACATTTAATTTTCCAAATGCTTTCTTAAACTTAACTTCATAATTAATTGCAACTTTACGAGCCTCTTCAACATCTATCTCTTCATCATAATATTTATAAATGTGCCATCTATTACTAGAAGTTTTATAACAGAATAAATCTGTTGCTATCTTAAAGACAGCTCTACAAAATGTTTCAGGTGTCTCTTCAAAGTCTATATCCCAAGCTACCCAACGACAAAGGCCTTTGCGTTCATTACCATCTTTAATAATTTTAACTGGTGACAATCCAAGATATTCTTCACCCTTAAAATGTTTCTCCCAGTTAATATGTTGGTAGTCATATGTTGCATCTTTTTTATCATTACCTTCTTTATCTTTTGTATATCCAGTAAATCTTCCACTTTCACCATGAGCACCTTCATGTCTTTGTTCTAATTTTATTATTTGCATTACTTATCTCCCTTCTTTTTTTTAAAAGTATAAACATGATTTACTCTCCCACTTTCCATAAGAGTATGTTTCTGCTCAAACTGATCGTATTCAGGAAGTTGCTTTCGGTGTTTCTTTATGTCTATGCCTTGGTCTTCAGCAAACTTACCCATCTGGTGAAGGCCATTATAAGCTCTGGTAATTTCATGATGATCTTTAAGAATATTCTTATTCTTTTTAATGCAGTCTCTATTCTTTTTTAAGATGTCCTTATTGATCTTATGACATTCCTTAAGATCAGCTTTAAGGTCTTCATTCTGTTGGGCCCAACCATCAATAGCTTCATTGTAGTTAGCCTTCATTTCATTGAGTTTTGTTGCGTATAGGTTCTTTAAAATATCAAGTTGTTTAGCCTTCTGGTCACCAATATTTTTAAGTTGTTGTTTCTTTTCAGTGACAATCTTTAATATGATTATACCCTTCCTATCGTTATCCCTACATACTCTCCTATGGGCTATAAATAGCTGATCAAATCCTTTAGTTAATTCTTTATAAGAAACTTTATCATGCTCACAAGCACCATACTTTTTTCTTAATTTTTCTGTGACTTTTGTTTTAGATTTTTTTTCTACCTTCATTATGTTCCTTCAAGTTATTGTCTCTTGAAGAACATTCAGCTTCTCGTCTAATTAAAGTATCTACAACTTTAGCATTGGAGATCTCAACCCCAGGAATTAAAGTTTTAGTTAAATCATTAAGCATAGAATATGTAGAGTTCTTTAATGAGACAGATTTATATTTCCATTTGTCAGTCATCTATTTCAACCTCCTTATATTTGTCGTTTTCACTACTCACACTTTCTTTGCTTTCTACTTTCTGATCGTCATTACCCATTACATAATTTATATTCTTTTTAATTTCGGACTGTAATTGAATAAGGTCTTTTGTTATGCCAGGTTGAAACCCAGCCTTCTCCTCCATGTAGTCTTTAAGTTTAGGTACAGGCTCATATACAAAAGGCTCTACATAAACTGGTCTTTCCTTCATTCGTTCTTGTTCTATTTTTCTTTTAGCCTCTAATTGTTTCTTTGATCGTCCAATTAGTTCAAGCTCATCTTCTCCTAAATATTTTCTCATAGTTGGCTTCTTCCAACTGTCTAATATTGTTTCCCTTACTTGTTTAGCACTCTCTCGGTCATATTTATCTTTAGGGTTTTTAGCCTGGTCAACCATGATCTCCCATGTTGTTAAGGCTTTCTTTTGTTTAGGATTACTAGGATATGAATTTGGGTCCATGTTAGAAAATTGTTTAGGTCTTAAATTTCTATTGATCATATCTTCATGACTAACAATAAGTGGGTCATCTAAATGTTTTGGTCTCTTATCGTTCTCATCATATTGATAAGTAATTCTTTCAATTCGTTCTGACATAGTCTCAACCCTAACTTTAGGTGTCACTTTGGGTTGCACTTTAGGTGTACCTAATATCTTTTGTTGCACTCCAGGTGTTAATTTCTTTGGGGAATTATTAATTACTTGTTGTTGAATAGATGGTGTCACTTTAGGTTTACCAAGGTTGTCTATAATGTTTTCAAAAAGTTTCTCTTCTATTTCAGGTTTAACTCCAGGTGTTTTACTTGTGCTATTAAACTTCATCTATTTCTCTCTTTGAAGACTGATCTTCGTTGGCTACTTTATATTTGAAATAAAGAAACTTTATGTGTCTCAATAAAGCCTTCTTATGCCACTGCATTAACTTGAATAATTTTTGGTTTGTTTGTTTCTCCATATAGAACAATTGAAATAGGGCATGATAATTGAACATTAATTTAGGGACATTCCAGGCTTTAGGTTGGAAGTATCTTTTATTATTAGTCATCTCATAATCATTACGAACTAAAATATCTGTATAACTAACATCACCAGTTAAGGGTAAATCACCTGTTTTCATTAGCTTTTGGTGGAATTTACTAGGCTGAATATAAGCAAACTCTTTTGTAAGTGTTCCTTCAATACCTAACTCCTTCTTTAAATCACCTATGTTCCAATCGCTATAACCATCCTCGTCAGGATATAATCCTTTTTTCATATCCATATTATGAGCCATTAAGATTTTTTAAACTCCGTATAAGGTTTTATTAAACCTCCTGTCTTAACTCCAATACGTTTCAAGTCATCCAGTGAAAGAGTATCCATGTATTCTTTTTGACTACCCTTAAAACCATTTTTTTTAGCTTCTTCAAAAGCTTCTTCTAATAGATTCATAATTTCTAAATCTATATGTTCATTAAGGTCAGCTACTTTTGTTTCACCTCCCCCACCTTCCAATCTCTTATCAACATTATCTTTTTGCATTATTGTCATTTGTGTTCTCCTTATTGTTAATTTAATCCTTTGTTAGTATTCTTCAGGTCCTTCCTAATTTTACTAACAACAGAATTGTTTTTCATCTCTTCGTATAAATCTGTAAGAGTACATAGGGCCAACTTATAGCCAACTACTTTCTCTTTTTGATTACACCAGCCCTCATATTTTTTACTACCAAACAGTTCAGCTTTACTTCCATCAATTACTGAATTCAGTATCCACTTCACCTGGTCTATTCTTGTACTAAACTCCTTCTCATCAATTAGTTCACCTGAAGAGGCAAGTTTAATAGGTTCATTTTTAATGAATAAACTTTTAGGTTTTAATTTACTCATTAGAATTGTGCCTCCTCTTCAGTTTTAACTTTTGGTGCAACCATAGGCTCAACCTGAAAGTCAGCTTTAGATGATGAAGTATTTCCTGTGACCAGTTCTAAAACCTGAACTTCTTTAAGTCTCAAGGTGCAACCAATACCAATAGGCATATTCCAAAAGTAAGGTTCAAAGCATACTTTTAAAATACTATCACCCCATATCTGCATACTCTCATCAAATTGTGTTCTGTCTGCATTTTGGATAATTGGTTTTTGAGTAAAAGATTTGTTATCTTTTTTTCTAGTGCCACTAGCTTTTAGTTTGAAGTTAAAGACAACCTTATCATCCTGAACTTCATAAGGTTCAGGTGCATATTTTATTTTGCTTCCAGGTTTAAGATCTTCTTGTTTTTTTATCTCTTGAGCAATACCATTTTTTATAGCTGATAATATCTTTTCACTTTCAACTATAGGACACTCTAGTTTTACATGAAATAAACCTTCAGGATGAAACATAGTGTCAGCTTCAGTTAAGTGTGGAAATATGGCTTTACCTTTAGGTGATGTTAATACAGTCATTACTTGGCCTCCTTCAGTTGGATTACATTTGTCTCATAATCTGTGAAAGGTGATACTTGCTGTATTTTTTCACAGTCTTTTTCTGCTTCTGCTGAAAAGTCTTCTGGGTCTGTCCAATCTGCTACTCTCCAATTATATTCTTTGTTCATGCTAATTTATCTCCTTATTTAGTTGTTTTTGATTAGTGTAAAAAACATCTATTGAGTTATGTACCTGGTCCTGTTCAGTCTTCTCATAATCATATCTAATCTTTTGAGTTAGGACTTTATGCTTATGAAGATATTCCAAGAATTTCACAGGACACCAAAGAGTATTCTCCAGGCCTTTTATTTTGACCTTCCCCATGTCAGAACCATCCCTACCAGCTTCAATCTCCTCTTTATGCATTTTATAAAAAGTAGCTCTTGAAATAGGTATTAGCTCCAACAATTCTTTTGTTGGGTAATAAACTTTAGTGAATTGAAATTTGATCAAATCCATTTACATATCCAATATTATTTTTCATTGGTGTAATGGTATGTTATCCTGTGAATAATGTCAAGGGATAGATATTGCTATTTATCGGACCAAAGGATACGATCTAAAACCTTCTGGGGTATCTTTGTGTTCTTACCTTCATAGTTGTAATAACCTTCTTTGAAATAAGGTCTTACAGATTTTTCGGCAATTAACTTATTGAGTAGCTTTACTTCTTTTGCATGGTCAAATTCTAGGTCTGGAAAATAGCCACGAAAAAATTGCTCAAACTTTCTTTTGCCCACAACCGATCTTACTGTGTCTATTTTTGGTTTAAGATACATTCCTTTATCTTCTTCCATTCGTTCCCACACAAACATAGTCAGCCTCATCATCTTCCACTGAAACCTCATATCAGTATCACCTTTTTTCTGTGCAATAATTCTAAAGGCTTCTCCAGGTGTCACTTTAAGTTTCTTTAATTCATAAATAAGAAATTCCCAGTCTTTAGCACTATCACCTTTTATTCTAGGTACTCTAGGGCCTACCTTCATTATTTCAGTTATCTTTAATGAGGTTTCTATATTATCTTTCTTTGCCATGATCATTCTTTATATATTTCCAAGGGATAGATCAATAACTTTAGGAAAATATCAAAAGTAAACTTTCAGTGTAAAATCCAGGAAGACCTAGGAATCACTTTTAATAAGAAAAGCCATTAAAACAGAAAGTCCAACCCATATAACTATATGTGATGTTGTGGAATTATTACTATGTTGAGTTATATCAGCAAGCCAACCAAAAAATCCAAATACTCCCATCCATATGAAGAAACTGATTATAAATTTTTTAATTTGGGACCATCTAACTATATCTGAATCATTTGTCATCTAGCACCTAGTTTAACTTTTAAATAAACTTTCTTACCATCTCTCACAATTTGTAGATCAATGATTTCATCTGCTTTACTCTTGCTTAACTGGTAAAGAAAATCTTTATTAGTTTTAATAACGTTTGAATTATAACTGACAATTATATCGTTCTTTTTAATCTCTGCTATATCTGCAGGTCCCTCTTCTGTAACTGTATCAACTCTAATTCCATCAATCCCAGTTTCGTTATCTTTAATTCTAATACCCAACCACCCATTTCTATCATTTCTAGTATTGTATTCTTCTGTATAATTTAAAACTTCAATTTCTTTGTTAAAACCTCCAACAAACCTTATGATACGAGGTAATGATAAAGCATCATCGTACTGCGCCTGGCCTTCTATTAATCTCCATTCAGTAACAGCATCAATAAACTCTCTTGGTAAATCTTCATATTTATCATACGAATAAGACAAGATCAGCCAATCATCAGACTCAACTGCATAGTCAGTTTTATCAGGTTGATAGCTTTGATGTCTTATGAGAGCTATGGGATTATAAGCTTCAGTATCAATGAAAACTAAACCTTTTTTAGTACAATTTTTCCATTCACAACCATTGATCACAACATATCTATTGTCTTTTGATTTTGTAATTCTACCTTCAGGGAAATTTAAAGCACTAATAAGTTCATCAACAACTGTTCCATCCATACCTAAATCTTCCCATACAAAAGACTTCATATTTGTGATGTTACTTCTTAAATATTCTTCAAATCGTTTGTCTTTATCATCATTTATTAATTCATAAGAGTCTGCAAATTCGGTTTGAACAGCAAACCATTTTGGATCATCAAAACCATATTCCATTAAATATGACGAGTGGAAAAAATAACAGTTTCTAGTTAATTCTTTTAAACTTTCGTAAGTATCTTTTTTAAAACAATTCTTTTTAAGATTTGGTATTTCCCAAACTACTGGTGGAAAGTTCTCCCATAGTATTTCCCTATTATTTAGAGCAATCAGGGCTTTTTTAAATTCATCACTTATATCTAAATCACTTATGCTCTTTTCTAAATTTTCATCATCAAGTTGATAAAAAATATCCCAAGGTTCTTTTAACAATTCTTTATAAATATTATCAAAGTTTGCTTTAGTGTATTTGTTAAGTACTTCTGTTTCATAATAGCCAGCTAAAATATTAACCATTCTTGCTGGGTTTATTTGTAGTACATCTATTTTTTTATGAAGTTCTTCATAAGTGTCAATGGAGCTAACTCCATTTAAATGATCTAGTTCATAAAACTTTTGACCACCATAATAATAATTAACAGCATTTGATGATCCAGTAATAGTTACTCCATCTGCAATTATTAATTTTTCAGAATTAATTGTTGCTTTATAAAATGGGTTTACATTTAAGCTAGTTAGTTTTTGTTCAATGACTATTTTGTTATCTTTTTTAACAGGTATAAATATTCTAAACGCTGTGAAGTCTGTATCAAAGCTGTTACCACAATTTTTATGCCACCCAGCACCCCACGCAACAACCTTCCCTTTATGTTTAAGCTCGTATAGAGAACTAGCACCACTTATTTTCCTTGTTGTAAGAACTTCTCCTGAACTATTTTTAATAGTTAAATCTCTAAAGTTTGAAACAGAAACATCTATCTTATCATTTCCTAAATCAATTGTAGATGTTGCCAAAGTTTGAAATTCTCTATCGTATTTACTTTTTTCTAACTTGATAATTCTATTAGGAACTTCGGTAACTATATTTTGTATATTAAGTGGTTTGTAATAATATTCTTGTGGGTCTGCACCACATGCATTTAGATAGACGTTGTCATTTTTAGCGAAAGAGCTCATAACATTCTCATCAAAACGTCCTATGTAATTAGTATCAAAAGTGTATTTTCTTTTATGGGTCGTCATCATGTTGGTAATCAATAATTGATCAATTGAATGCATTTCAGCTTTTAACCCTTTAGAATTAGAGCCTTTTACGTACCAATATTTATCTTTATAGATAATTAAAGCTTCAGACGTATAGACACAACTCTCACCACATTTTTGATCTACAAAAGAACTCATTTCATATTTTTCATACGAAAGATTTTTCGTTAATGATTTTGATGTTTCTTTATTTAAGATTATTTTTTGAGGTTTTAAAGGCTTGTCATTATTATAAGATTTAACAGGGTATGTTTTATGGTGCTCTTCAAACTTTTTAACTAAACAATCAACATCTAGATTTTTTCCTTTAAAAACTTCAACCTCTGTAATATCAGCTTCATTAAATTTGTAGAAACTGACGGAGGAATTACTGCATGTAGAGAAATAATCCTCATAGGTTTGATATTTATCTACGTATCTTTCTTCTAAATCATTAATCGTAACATACTCATCACGTTCAAATGAAGTAACAATAGCAGTCATTGTTTGAGCTCCCATTGAATAACTTCCATCTTTTTGAAATCTAATAATAAGATCCATGTAATCATCATTGTTTGCGTCAGCATAAAAGTAATCAATTATATTAATCCAATTGTTTTTAAGCTCATCTTCACCCTCGAATTCAACTCTATTTAAATTACAAGGTTCTGAAGTACACTTTGGTCCCCCCATAGACTCCTCGGAGGTGATGATTTTATCAACACCACATCTTCTGCTTATCTCATATAGGGTAACTCTTTTTTCGTTTTTAATATCTATCTTGCAAGAATAATAATTATTGTCTGGAACGTGTAATTTAAAAAACTTATTATTTATAAATTTAAAACTAACCTTTTCTAATTCAAGTCCAATATAATTATCTTGTGTAATTAAATCATGTTTAGCTCCCAACTTAAATTCAGCTCTCATTTTCATGGTAGCGCAATAATTTTCTATTCCTCTACCTATATTAAAAGTTGCCTGATCGTATTGACCAATATCTATATTTTTAGATTCATATTCTTTACAGATTTCTACAATTTGATTAGTGCTTAATTTTTTATTTTCTAATTTCTCACTGTACTCATAAATTACATCATCTGAAAATGCTGTACTTGAAAAGAATAAAGTTAAAAAGATAAGTGATAAAATTTTTTTCATTAATTATTTATTTCTAATTATTAAATACATTTTCAACTTCATTTATTTTATTATCAGACCCAATAAATCTAACTTTATAAGGGGGGTTATTCATATGTGATCTATTAACAATCCAGTCTTCAACAGATTGAATAAAAACTTTTGGAATTTCATCAAAGGAATTGTGAGTTTTTGAAAAAATTAAAAAATCACCTTCATCAAAGCTTTTTTCATTTTTATCATCATTTATAAAAAAATGTCTAATTAATCCTATGGTGAACTTTTTTTCTGTATCTATAAATACAAATCCTTTTTCCGTACACGACTGATATCTGCATGCACTTGTAGTCATGTAAGTTTTGTCACCAGAATAAATTAATTCATCTGGAGGTCCACCTAATACTGATAAAAATGAATCTATTAAAGGGGCCTTCTCTCCTCTACTCATGCCTAAATATATATTATTATTAGGTATTTCTGCTTCTAATAAATCTGTAAATCTATCATCATGGATCATCGCGTTTGTTGATACGTGTTCAGTTTGATTTTTAATCCAATCATAAAGTTCGCTTGTATTGAGTGTGTGTTTTTTTTTGGGTTGTTCTTTACCGTCTTTAAATTCTACAATATATTTTGCTCCATCTGGATGTATCTTTGTGGCCACTCCATGCCTCTTGCCGTCTTTCCATTTCACAATATATTTTGTTCCATCTGTAAATATGTATGTCCCTTGATCGTTGTATTTGCCATCTTTCCATTCACCAACATATTTGTCTCCATTGGGAAATGTAAAAGTACCCTGACCGTTCGGTTGATCATCTTTCCATTCTCCAACATATTTTGTTCTACTAGAAAACATGTAAGTACCTTGACCGTTTCGTTTGTCATCTTTGTATTCCCCAGCATAATTTTTTTTATCTAAAAAAATGTTGGTGCCTTGACCGTTGAAATAACCACCTTTAAATTCTCCGACCCATTTTCCGCCATCGGGAAATATGTAAGTAACTTGACCGTTCGGTTTACCATCATTAAATTCTCCAAATTCTCCAACAAGTTTTGTTCCATCAGGATATGTCATTGCACCTTGACCTTTGATATAGCCTTCTTTCCACTCTCCAACATATTTTGTTCCATCGGGATATGTGAGATGGTCTTGATATGTGAGAGTGCCTTGACCGTTCTTTAGACCATCTTTAAATTCTCCGACATATTCAGTTCCATTTTTCCATGTGCTAATGCCTTGGCCATGCTCATTGCCATCTTTCCATTCACCAACATATTTATCACCGTATTCACTATAAAAAGTTCCTTTACCATTAATACAGTCACCAGAAATACATTCAGCAATACTAATATTGGACCACATTAGACTTACGAAAATTGTTAATAAGAAGTTTTTATTCATTTTCTAGTGAGAAGGAATGTTAATTGATTTATCATTTATTGTAACCGAATTACCGTTTATGGTAATAGAGGTTTCTGTGCGATCACCAAGAGCAATAGATAAAAGTTTCTCTAGTACTACTTGTCGTTTATCGAAAAATACACCTTCAGAATTAAATAAGTCAAAATTAGCACCTAATCTTTTTTTTACTTTAACAATTAATAAATTAGTAAATACACCACTCCCACCCCCATTTGACCAAGTCTTTATAACCATAGCTCCATTATCTGTGGCTCCGAGATAGGAGTATATATAAAAACCATTTCCATCTGGATAATCAATTCTAACACTTGCTCTTCCATCATTTAATTCTGTAGTAAATTCTTCGCAGCAATATTGGTTACTCCCAACAGCGTTTGTAAGATTGATAGCTATAATTATGTCACCACTATCAGCTAAACTAGTTGAAAGAGTATTTAAAATTCCAGGATGTATTGGATCTTTTTTATAAAAAAAATGTTTCTCAAGGCAAGACTTGATTATATCAAAATCATCACTTTTATTTTGACAAACTGGGTCAAGTGATTTTACAATCTTTGCTATTGCTTTATCTTTAAGAAGACCTTCCAAAGAATTTTGTGCTGGAGAATATTCTGGATCAGCTTCTAAAGCTTTTTTATAAAAAAATATAGCACCATCAAAATCACCGCTATACTTAAGTGCATGCCCTTTTTGAAGTAGCTGAGAAGCATATACGCTTCCTAGAGATTCTAGTATAGCTAAAGTGATTTTTCCAGTCATTTGTTTTTCACCTCTCCAAATCTCTATTTCTACTGTTTTATTTATTTGAGAGTTTGAGATTATTTTTATAAAATCTTCTGGTGTAGTTATTTTTTTTCCATCAAATTTTAAAATGATATCTCCCGTTTGAAGACCAGCCTTATCTGCAGGGCTATTTCTTTTTACATTATAAATTAGTGCACCTTCTGTATTTCCTAATTTTTTATCCTTTGCTATATCAGTAGTAATCTTTTCTATTCCTACACCTGCGTAAACAGTTTCTGTAGGATCAATTCCAATTAGCTTTCCATCTTCCCATGTTCCAATATATTCTTCTCCACCAGATAATATTAAAGTGCCTTGACCATGTTTTTTACTATCTTTGTATTTTCCAAAAAAAATATGTCCGTTTTCATATACAAGTGGATCTCCTTCTTCGAAAACTCCTTTACTGTTTACAAGCTCACCATCAATACTTTTTCCATTAGGAAGTGTTAGTGTTCCTTTGCCATTTTCTTTATCTTCATTCCACATTCCATTATATTTTAGACCACTCTCATATGTAATCAAACCAAGGCCACTTTTCTTATCGTCTTTCCAGCCACCAATATAAGTCGTCCCATCATCTACCAAGGTACCTTGACCATGTCTTTTGTCATCTTTCCACTCTCCAACATATTTTTTCCATATTGAGTATACTAAAGTACCTTGGCCATCACGTTTTCCATCTTTAAATTCTCCAGTATATTCATCTCCATTGGGATAATATTTTGTTTCAGCAATACTGATATTGGACCACATTAGACTTACCAAAATTGTTAATAAAAGTTTTTTCATCTAATAAAATCCATTTTTTTAACATTAAAAGCTGGTGTAACCTTACCCAAAGTCATAAAATTATAATCAAGGTTTTCGTTTCTTGGTTTTCCTTGCATTTTATCCCTCAAGCTTTGGCTTAAATCAGTAACAATAATTAAATCTCCAACTTTGTACGCAGGTTTCTTTTCACCAGACAAATCATCAGTTCTGGTAGCAACAACTTCAATTTCTTTTCCTTGATAGGCAACTTTTATTTTATACTTACTAATTTCATTAGTTACTGTTTCTACATCACCTTTAATTTTTTTTTGAACTTCTTTTTTTTTGCCAAAAGGTTTCCCTTTAATGACACCTAGGTGATTAAAATTCATTGTTCCAAAACCATTCATTAAGCTCATCAAAGCAAATTCAAATGCAGCTTCATTAGATTTAAAATATAAAATTTTGGGTTTTTCATTTTCTTTTCTTTTTCTTACAATCTCTTTGATAACTCTTTCTTGGTGTGAGGCGTCTGAATAGTCTTTTTTTCGATAATGTCTAATAACCAAAAAGGCTATAAGTATTCCCCAAGCAACTATATAAAATACAATTTCGTCAGACATCTATTTCTTATTCCTACCCATAAAAAATGGATAAATTATGACCATAAAACCCAGTGAGAAACAAAGCCAAGTTAGAAATCTATTCTCTAAATTCCACGCAATAACAAAGAGGATAATAACAACAATTGATTTAATAATAGTATTTGTATTCATTTATTTATCAAAAACTCCTACTTCCAATAACTTAACAAGTTCTTTTGGAAGGTGTTTTTTGTAATTAAATTTTTCACATAGAGGAAAACACTCATATGAATATTTCCATAACTGAAAACCTTTTTTTCTTGTTTCAGGAAAGCATATCATTCCTATTGCTCCCATAAGAAATCCATGTGATGCGTGCATTGAAAGTGGTCCATACATTAATAATTTTCTTGGTATCGCTTCGTGCAGTCTACTTATATTAGCCATTATCAAGGCAGTATGTGTAAAATATTCCAACATTTCTTTCTTTGATAACTTTTCTGGATTCTTTAATGCTATTTTATGAATTGGTTTTGCAGTTTTAATATCAAATTTAATATAAAATTGGTCAACACTTTCAAGGATAGCATCATAATTTTCAATGATATCCACCATTCCATCAAGAGCATGCGCGAATGCTATTCCGTCTCCATCACCGTTATGAGCAACATCTAATTGTCCTGTAGTCAATTCATCGAGTCTTCTAATCCAATTTGATTCTTGGGATAAGAAAATAGGTTTTAAAATCTTATTAATAAAAAATCCCATGATAACAACCCTACCAAATCCCAATTTATCTGTCCATCGACAACCCTCTTTAAGGCTAAAGTAGACTAACTATTTAGGTTATCACTTAAGGGTTACACTTTAGGTTAACACTCAATAAGTCTTTATTTTAAGTGTTTCTTTAGATGTGAACTCAAGGTGTTAAATTTAAGATATATTTGTAGCTATCAAATTTTAACCATAGTTATTAGTTATAAAATTCTTATGAACTTACCAGAATTAATTCTTTTAGGATTTATTCCACTATATTTATTTAGAAAAATTAAATTATTAATTAATTATTTATTTTATACTTATTTAAAAGAAAACAAAGTATGGCCAGACAAATGCTTGGAAAGTTGGAATTATTTGTCCAAAAAATAACCAGGCAACAAAACCATTTTCTTGAGCAAACATCCAATTGAAATATGGTGTGGCAAGACCTACAGAAATTAAATAAGCAATTCCTATATATTGTAAAAACTTATCCATTATCAATCATAACACTTATTGAAATAAATTTATACCCAGTTTGATCACTGTAATTCAAAACTAAAATTCCACTGTTGTTAAATGATTGTGTTAAATTAACTTTGTACATTTCAATATTTTGAATACCCTGGCTGTCTTTATGCAACAATTCTATTTTGTAGAACTCTTTTAAGATACTTTTAATATCATTAATTGAGTTATAAGATGATGCCATCGTACATGTATTCTTATTTTCAGCATCATTGATACCAATTAAATAAACAACTTCTTTTTCAAAAAACCCATAAGCCTTATATGAGGGGCCTTTAGTTCTTGGAGCTATCATGGCGGCTTGTTCTGGTGGGAGATTAATCCATTTTTCAGTATTAGCAAAAGTATTGATCATTTTTATATTATCAATATTTTGAACACAGATCCCATCAAACTTAATTAAGAATTCTTTCTCCACAGAGCTAGAATAACTTGGTGTGCCCCACAACAAGGCTAGAATTACGATTCCTAAAAGTTTTTTCATTGATAATAAATATGTATTGTAGAGATTGTTGAAAATATCAAAAATGTAAATGGCATAATTAAAAAAAATGCTTTTTTTTCATTAGGATATTTTTTTCTTATTTTAAACTCCTCGCTTATAGTCCAAACCCAAAAAAAAGCTGATAATGGTAATAAAAAAATAAACAAAATATTAATTTTAGAAAAATCAAACCAAACTGAAAACCAGTATATAAGTGGTATAAGTGTGCCTGCTGAACCAACTTTTTCTGCATATTTGTTTATAAAACTTTTCATTAATCTATCAAAAGTTTATATGCCAAGGCAATTATTTCATAAGCTATGTAAATTTCTAGTAGTGTCATTAAATTCTTCTTACGATTTTAAAATTATCAATCAGATAAGTATTCATACTATCGCTTTTTTTTTTCTTTGCTTCTTTCCCATTAATATCAAGACCTATAGCTATACTTTTAATATTTTGAACACTCTCCAACGAATTAATTAAATTATGAAATTCTTTTACCTCATAAGCAATTTCTATTGATACATCCTCTTCATAGTTAATTAAGTAACCCCAGTGTTTTTTAGATTTTTTTTTAGATACACCTAGTATCCCTATTGCAATAACAATTTTTTTTCCATTAAGTTCAATTGTATTTTCTTCACTACTTTGAGCTTGATATTGCACATTTGAAAATTCAATCATATAATTATTAGGATATCTAAAAGTTCTTAATCTTGTTTCATCACTACATTGAAATTCATAACTTTCGGGTAAATCTAAAAGAGAGCTCATTATTTTTTAATTAATCAAAATTGTTGTTATAATAGCTGATCCAATAACTGTTCCAATTGCTAAAACAATTATCAAAAATTCAAAATCAAAGTATTTTCTTTCCATCTCCATTTTTCCTTTAATTCCTGTTTCAAGTTCTTCTTTAATTTTCCCAGCCTCACCTTTAACACCTTGCTTTTTAGCAATTAACTCGAGCTGAATAAATATAAGCATCAGAGCATCCAAACCTGCTTTATTTGAATTAAAAACACCCGACACCTCATTTGCAATTAAACCAAGTAAAAATATAAAACTAAAGACAATAATTTTATGCTCTATTTTCCAACTAGCTTCATAAAGAGCGCCTAATGACGAACCGAAAACTATTAAAATTAAAATAATTTTAATTAAATCTATAAAGGCATTTCTATTATCTGTTTTCATATTAAAATAATAACCCCAAACCTATTACTACAGCAATAAAAACAGCATACCATATTAGTGAGCTCCTATCTAAATCTTTAGAATAATGATCAGTACACATACCCCTATATTTTTGCTTTGATAAAGTATTTGCATATTCATAACATCCATCTATTACACATTTAGGATCACTTTTTGAAAAAACTGATGTTGGTGCAGGTATTCCACACTTTGGGCAAATCTCTGCTCGATCAGAAACTTTTGTATTACATTCTTTGCATTTTTCTAATGCCATAATCCAACCCTACCAATATTCAAATCAGGTGTCTATCCACGACCCACTTTCAGCCTAAACTAGGGGTTTATTTAAGTTGTCACTTGCTAATTAAATCATCTCGGATTGATTTTAATTCAATGTTGTGAGCATTAGCCAAATCGTGTGCACCTTTTGTGAAACCTTCAAGACTATAAATAATTGTTCTTGGTTTTTTTTGGTGATTTTGTCTAACACCTATCATTTCCCTAACAACGGAAACGCCTACTGGTTTTGAGTATTTTTTAGCTTGAATTAATACATTCTTATTATTTTCATCATACCCTTCTAGATCAATACCTCCATCACCAGATGTTTTGGTTGTATCAACAGTCATACCAAAATTATTTAATTTTCTTTTTAAAGCATTTTCAAAGTTGATTGGAGAAAGGTTAGCCCAGGTACTATATTTTTCTAATGCAAGATCTAATTCAGATAATTGTTTTTTAACTAGGTTTTTTCCATCTTTAATTAACTCTCTCTTATAAGTCATTAAATTATCTATTTTTGTTTTTAAAGGTTTCTTTGATCTAATAAATTTCATATCTCTAATTAAATAGATCCATATAAAAAGTATTAAATAAACTGGCCAAGATGTACCAAAAGATAAATTAAATACACCTTTGTTTAAAAGAATATAAACAAAACCTACTAAAGCACCCCACCATCCAAAAAATTCTACTTCATTACCTTTAACTTTTCCTGCCCAATGTATTTCTTCTTCAGTCAAAAATTCTTGTGGGAGTATTTTAAGGTTTTCCAATTTCTTCGATGGTTGCCAATTTTCTAATTGAACTTCAGTACCATTTAAAATTCTTAATAATTTAAATTGAGCTCTTATTTGATCGTTTTCTCTACTTGAGTTTATTAATATATCGGCAACGTAGGAAGTACCCACATAGTATGGACTTCTTTTTACAGTTCTTAAACCTGCGTATTGAAAATTATTATCCAAATCCATTATAAAGGAACCACCTCTATGTTGTGAGATAGGTACAATTATCATTTTTCCAGATTTAGGATATTTAAAAACTCTTTTTCTTGCGTACTTCCAAGTTTCCTCTGTACTCATTTAGATGTTCGGACATTTGAATTTTTTATTTAAATGCTTAACAAAAGTTAATTCAAAAACTCTGTATGCTACAGCAAAATCTCTAGGCATTTCAGCTGGATTCTGACCTGTACCCATAGATCCTAAAACTTTTTTTTGTAGTTCAGCTCTTTTTTCAAATTCACCGTCATCATAAAATTTTTGAGCTTCTAAATAAATTTTGTTATCTAAAAAGTTACTTTTTGCCTTTGGATCATTTAACATAATGGCAACAGTCATAAAAGCATCATCTGTCGCAAGCTTCGAATCTTTTTCCCCCATATGACTTTTTAAAATATCAGAATAACCCATTAACCCTTTTGCGTCGCCAAATTTAGGGTCTAATAAAAATATTACTTTTGACATAATTAAACCTTTGTCGTTTTTTACATTGAAAAAATGCTTAATCATGAAATTTAGATAGCCATTAAAATATCCAAGTAAATAAACGTCATCTAAAAATTCACTTGTGAAATCCGTGTGTGTTCCTATTTGTCGAGCTAAATTAATAGGGATACCTATTTGTGACCAAATATTTCCCGCTATTGAGTCTTTGTTTTTAAAAAATATAGATTTAATTCCTTCAAACATTTCTCTTTAACCTTAACAAATCTTAAAATAAGTGTCTATGACTTCGAGTTATCTTTCTTACCCCACGTAAAACTATCAGCAACTTTGTGTGCATATTCTCTAATCTGATCTTTGTCATGGATGTCATAATGTTTATCCAGCGTACTGGTTTTAGTATGACCAGTAAGTTTTATTGCAGTTGAGGAAGAGCCTAGAGTTGATACTGATTTACTACCAAAATCTTTTCTAAATAATCTTGGAACAGAACCTCTTATACCAGTCATTGCTTCCATGGTTTTCCAACACTCCCTGGTATCTCTAATTCTAGTTTTTTTGCTATTAATAATAGTCTGATTTATTTGACCATCTATTAACCAGCTTTTAGAGGAGCTTCTAGTTGTTGGGAATAGCCATGGAATAAACTTATACTGCATTAGTTCAGGTCTTTTGTACAAGTTCTCAATCATGTCCAAAACAATTTGCACTGGTTTGGTAATGGTTATGTAGTTTTCTTCTCTGCCCTTAATGGTACCTGAAGGTAATACAATTATATTATCTATCCCATACTGATTATCAAATTTACCTGGAGGATATACGTCGGCTTTTTTAAGCTTACTCAATTCTGTGTGGTGCTTACCACAAGCCATCTCAAGCATATAACATTCTGCCTGGAATGGATGTTTCTTCTCAATATTTATTTGTTGAAAAGCAGTCCACATTACTTCCATTTTATCTTGGGTGTTTTTCTTCTTGTTGTACTTTGAGTTTTTACTTTTAGAGACACCACAAGATTTAACTTCAAGTGCCTCTTTAGTTGTTGGGTCCAGTGGTCTATTACGACCCATATATTTCTTTGAGTTATGCCACACGCATTGAAGAGCATAAATCATTTTTCTTTTTGTACCCCAGCTAGGAGAATGTTCATCAAGATAAGAGTTGATTAGTCCAGGTGTTAATTCTTCAATAAGATACTTACTAAATACTGGGTGATCATACATAGAAACACCAATTAGTTTCTTACCATTTTTCTCTGTAAGAGTTCCATGACCAGAAGGAAACTTCTCAAATAGATCATCCCAACTTTCAGGTTTCTTTGTGTTGAATTGTTTACACGGTCTAAATGTAATATGACCATTACCATACACATCATCATCATGTTCTATATGAGCAGTTCTTTTGTTTTTACCTATAAGATGTAAAGAGACATCCATTATGGATTTACCAGTAAGTGTTCCCTCACGTTTCATTTTTGGACAACCAGCTTTATAAAATCTTTCAATAGCAGTCGTAATAGTAATCATTTGTCTATTCTCAACTTCAGCTTTAGATATTCTCTGTTTCTGCTGTTTTGCAGTAATCTTTGGGGATTTAATCCATAACCCATTATCATCTGTATGGGTCTTCATGATTGCTACTACTTTAGTTCGACATTCTTTTATTCCAAATTTATCTTTAATAAACTGTCCTGCTGTCCATACATCAGTCTTGCCCTCAAACCAGAAATTCTGACAGAAATACTTTCTTTTAGTTTTTTTATATTGAATTATTTTTAGTCCTTTAATCCCACAGTTCTCTAACTTAACACCAGCGCTCTTTCCTTTAATGTTATCAAAGTTAGTTTCATGTTTGTTTATTGCGTAATCTGTAAACTTAATGGAAAGTTTATCCTCATGTTTGTCTCCATGTTTGTCCAAGCTCATATAAGTAATACTCCTTTTTGTTCGGAGTGATCTGAACATATGATAAGATTAAAAGCTAGGAAGCACTTATGTTTGGAGACACCTTGAGACTCGTACAAGTATTTAAAAACCTATACCCCAAGCATGGACTGGCCAATGTTATACACTGGTAATCCGTACATTATCCAACCTGGTAATGTATTCTTCATGCACATGATATTGATGGATTCAGACAATGAATTAGCTATGAATTTAGGTGAGACCTATCTTGTGACCGAGAATGGTAACGAGAGATTAGGTAAACAAAAACTGGATTTAGTCGTCTTATAGATTCTCAGTTTCAAGGCAGTTTCAAGTCATCCTATAAAATCTTATAACAAACCCAGAACCACTAATCAATATTGATCTCAGACACGTTTCATTTTTTGAATCTTTTTCTTTTTTGCACCTTATGTGTTTCCATTTAACGTTACTATATCTAGCTATATATACTCACGTTCACTCTGCCCTAGCCTCACAAAACTTTTCCGTGGATAACATCATTTGATTAAAAAATTTATTACAAAAATATTATGCCTTGGTAAGAAGGTCATTCATCACTAACTGAAAATTCAACAGCACTTCATAGGTACTTGAACAGCTGGCTTCGCCAAAGTTCTTGCACCAAATGCCTAGATAAATTAAACTTGCAATATGGGCATAGCTGACAAGAAGTATTCAAACGTAGACAAGAAGACAGCAGAAATACTTGAAGAAGCTAAATTATTATTAGAGGAAAAGGAATATGGAGTTTCTAAACCAAGAGAAAAATCTATAGCCCGAGAATTAATGAATGCTGCGTATGGTAACGCATTTAAAACAATGTCCAAAGATCCTGATTTAACAGTTAGAAAAATATGTTTGAAAGCTATTGAAGATAAATTTTTTGATACCTGTTTAGATACTTTGATTAAGGGACCTAAAAAAAGAGCTGCATTCGATAACGAAAGTCCAAAAACATGGACCGAGAAAACAGTTACACAAGATATTAAAACAAAAGGTCATTTTAAAAGATTCAAACTTATAGAGCAATATATCAAGACAGATATGAATGCGACTAGGACTTTATTAGATCCTGATTACAGACCTCACGGCGATAAAGTTGCCATAAAAAAATAAAATAATCCCATATTAAATCCTAACCCAGAACCACGATCCCTAAAAATTTTATCATTTTTCTTTAATCTATAATCCCTGCTAAATTTTTAGCAGCTTTTTTTTTGGATCCTGCAGTTAATCCTTTTAAATATGCTGTTGCTATTCTTTCTAGATTTTTAATGTTTCTTTTTTTAAATTTTTTTAATAAATCTTTGTAGTTAGGTTTTCTAGACATTACTTCAAAGCTTTATTTAACATTTTTATCAAAATCCTCTGTCATCTCAACAATCAGTGGTCTAAAAAAACTTGTAATAATAATTATGAGTGCAGAAATTATTAGTAAGGCATCAAATTTAACTACATCTACCATAACTTTCGTAGTACCTAAAATAACATGCACTATCATTGTTAAAAACATTGCACCTAGCCATAAATATATTACTGAGAATTTATATTGTTTGGCTACTAATCCAGCACCTAACAAAGCACCTAGTATAAGAATAATAGGATCAGTTCCGATAGCCATTAAACCACCGAAGAATAGACCAATGAAGGCTATATTAACTACATAACCAACAGACAAAATTAAAATATTTGCGACTATGATTAGGTAGGAGAAATATAATAAGACCATTGAATTTAAAAATTTATTAATAAAATTATTATAGCGATAGTTATTAACACAGCACTCACAATAATATAATTCAGCCTAATATTAAATTTTTTGAATACTATTTCGGTAATTTTTTCCCAGAATACCACAATGAAGAGGACGATTATAGCTGGTAGAATATATTTGATCATTAATGAATTGTTATTCTGTGCATTATTCTATTACCTTTAAATGGAGTTGCTTGATGAAGCATAGATCTATTATCCCAAATTGCTAATTGGTTTTTTTCCCATTCTAATGAATATTGAAATTTTTTCTTAATTTGGTGTTTTAATAAAAATTTTTTTAATTTTAATTGATTTTTAATTTTTGGTTTAAAACTCATGAAATGTCCTGGGCTACAATAAATTGTATAATTTAAGTTTATTTTTTTAAAAATCTTATGAACAGCTACTAACTCATTAATTTTTTTTCCTTTTTCTTTAACTCTTTCTTTAGTGGTAATTGATATTGGACCTTCTGATGAGTAAACACCTTTCACTAATTTTAATTTCTTTTTAATATTTATTGGTAAATTTCTATAAGCCAAATATTGAGAACAAAATTCGGTATTAGCAGCACCTTTTTTTGGAACAAGTTTAGAAAACAACATAGTAAACCTTGGTGGTTTATTTGTGTAAATTGAGTCTGTATGAAATTGTTCACCAAAACTAGGTCCTTTATCTGAAGATTTTCTTTGAACTACTGTAATTTGAGGATATTTTTTACTTAAACCTTTTAACCTTGGATAATTTGCTAATTTGCCAAAATTTTTAGCAAACCTAATATAAGAGTTCGATGTTAAATTTTGTTTTTTAAAATATATAACACCATATCTATTAAGTGCTAATTTTATTTTTTTAAAATCTAGATTTGAAAGTTTTATTAGATCACAAATGATTTCAGCTCCAATATCTTTTTTATTTGGAATTATTTTAATCATTTTATTTAATTATAAATTATCTAATACAGCTTGTGCACATTCAATCGTATTACTTTCTCCACTCAAATCTTTTGTTCTATTTTTTTTATTTAATAATGTTTTTTCTATTGAAGACATAATTGCATTAGCTGCTTCTTTCTCACCAAGATGATCTAACATTAAAGCACCAGACCAAATTTGCCCTATAGGATTTGCTATACCTTTGCCTGCAATATCAGGGGCTGAACCATGAACGGGTTCAAATAAAGATGGAAATTTTTTCTCAGGATTTATATTTGCTGATGGAGCGATACCAATAGTACCCGTACAAGCTGGTCCTAAATCAGATAAGATGTCTCCAAATAAATTTGATGCCACAACAACATCAAACCATTCAGGATTTAAAACAAATCTTGCAACTAAAATATCAATATGAAATTGATCAGTTTTAATATCAGTGTAATCTTTTTTATTAGCATCAAATCTTTCATCCCAATATGGC